>Ga0335072_10000037_pt1 | contig 266312 bp, 277 predicted proteins | sample Lox_Sample_21_FD_206725 | JGI IMG/M metagenome (GOLD analysis project Ga0335072, IMG submission 206725) | Soil microbial communities from Loxahatchee National Wildlife Refuge, Florida, United States - Lox_Sample_2.1 | ecosystem: Environmental > Terrestrial > Soil > Wetlands | place: USA... | reverse complement strand
AAGAATACGTCTAAGTTTGGTATTTAATAAAGCTAGGCGACGGCTCCTGTCGTTTTCAGGGGTGGATGCCGCCTTTTTTGTAGGGCATTGTACGATAAATGGTGCTGGGTCTGTACAATTATGTAGTAGATGTCCACCCAGAAGTGTTGTAAGCCATCTCTACCCGCTTTATAGCTGCAGGATTAATTTTCTTATATCCAGTCTTGTAGCAGCCTAAATTTACGACCATATCTTCAAAAGTGACCTCCTCGCTTTCCTCGTGCCATGGATATGAGAGTATACCATGTAAGATAGAGGTAGATCGTCATAGAAGAATCTATGAACCAGGTAGAAGCCTCCAGCCAATAGAATTTCCATAGAGGTACGAGAAGCATTGTTGGGAATGGACTACCAGGCCGTGGAGTGAAGGCTGAAGACAGTTCGTCTTCGGCTGCGACGAGAGGCCCGTGAGTCTCTTTTGTGGTGGCTTATAGCCGTAGCATAGCCTGGTAGGTTCAGCAGGAGGAGTATCTAGGAGGTCTCACCCTTCGCTGATATTGCCTGCGCTTGAGCGGACCAACCTGAAGTGGCTGATATTCCTGTTATGAAACACGTTCGCTCCCTACAACTTGATGAACATAGGAAGGAAGAGGTTATACTTTTGATTGTTTCAATCTACGCAAAGAAAAGCATGGAATAGAAAATAAATGCAACACCACCGTATTTGTAGGCCCGGCCAACCAACCAGACGCAATCGCGTGAATAAAAACCAATGAAAATGAGCAGATCACTCTTCCGTTTTGCATCCGTAAGCACCGCTGCTGCAACATGCCTCCGCACCGCAAATAGCAAGCAAAGCTCCCAGCCGAGGGCCACGTCATGAAATCACCAAAAGACGCGTAAGCAGAACCACAGGAAAGAACAGTACAGAAAGCAACCGACCGCCAACCAACCCCGCCTGCGTCACGCAACCCACCAGCACGCCGCCCAGCCCACCACGACTCGCTCACGCCACCGCCGCCGCGGCAACAGGACTGCCCTCGCCCTTGGGCCGCTCCCTGTCCGGCACGTCGCCGTCGTCGTCGTAGTCCTCGTCCACCTCCATCTTGCGCGCCGGCGGCTCCTCGACGCGGGCGACGGGCGCGGCCGGCGCCGCGCTGCCCGACGGCACGCGCTCGCGCACATCCTCGCCCTTGACCAGCGGCGCGTCGGCCATGGGCAGCAGCGGCGCGGGCTGCGACGCGGCGGCTGCTGCGGCGGCGGCCGCCGCGCCGTTGGGCGTGATGGCGTTGAGGGCGGGGAGCGAGGATGGCGCGGGGCCGACGGGTGGCGGGCGGTGGGCGGCCTCGGATGGGTGGTAGTTTTCGGAGTTGGCGAGGGCTCGGCGGTGGTCGTTGTCGTGGTCGAGGCTGCGGCGGGCGGTGGGCGGGCTGGTGGTGCTGCTAGGGTGGCGGTCGGGCACGGAGGCCGGGCGGCCGCCGTGCTCGTCCAGCCGCTGCCGCTTCTCGTCGTTGCTCATTGCTTTCAGCTCGTCTTCGTAGTCGCGCAGCCGCTTGGGCCCGCTGGGCGTGCGCTCGTCGAGCCGGTTACGTGCCGCTTCTTCGGCCGCTGCTAGGGCGCTCGCTGGTGGTGGAGCGCCTGTTGCGATGCCTGACTGTCCTGTGGAATGTGCGGAGTAGGGTGCTGATCCAGCGGATGATGGTCGCTGTTCCAGTATGGGTCTCACTTCTGGTGGCGGCGTAATGTGTGCGTGCACACTCATGGATCCATGCGGTGAGGAATCGCGTGGTGGAGGTGGTGGAGGGAGTGGTGGTATTGCTGCTGCCGGTCCATAGTTCGGGTTGGTGATTCGGTTTACTTGCGATGACTGAGATTGTGGAAGTGGGGGCGGAGGCGGAAGAGGTACTGAAGATGCACCATAGGGAGGAGCAGCGTTCTGGCTCTTTGGAGACGGTGACATTCCTCGACGAGGCGTGACGTTCGCACGAGGTGGCTCTGGATAATGCCTCATGGAGTCTTGGTTTCGACCTGGGCTGGCCGGACGAGGTGGTGGCGGTGGAATAGGAGGACGGACTCCGTCGCGCTGATCGTAAGGAGTCAGCTGCTGCACTGGCTGCGGATGCTGTTGGATGTCGGCAAGACGGCGGCCGTAGTCCAAAGCTGGAGGAGGCTGGCTCTGTGGAGCCTGCGAGGGAGCCGGAGCACCCCATTGAGGACCTGGCGGACCGTTGACAGCAGCCGGCTGATAAGCTTGTGGATGGACATCCTGTGGCAACGGTGCGGTATTCTGATTTGGCATGCCACTTGTAGGTTGTCCATTCTGTAAGAGCTGCAAACGAGCTTTGATGTGAACATTGGTCGGGTCGAGATCAGCGGCCCGTTGATATGCATCGAGGGCATCGGCTGTTTGATTGTTGCACGACTCGTACTGAGAATGGTCAGTTCGTGGCACGCAAAACAAATTTATTTGAATTCCTCTTACCAGAGTGCCAAGGTCGTACCAGACTTCGGAGATGTTTGGATTCAAGCGGATAGCACGGGAGTAAGCGTCCAGCGCATCGCGGTACTGATTGATCTGGTAATACAACACTCCGATCGAGCACCAGAAGGTCGGATTCCTGCCATCACGGTAAACGGCTTGCTGGTATGCTTCGTACGCTTTTGGATATTTCTGTTGTGCCATGTAACATCTGCCAAGGAGATACCAGCTCTGTGCGTCGTTTTGATCTGCGCAATCGTTAGTATCACGCACCACTCGCTCAAGCGAATTCTGCACTGACCAGAGGCAACCGACTTCTCCAGATAATCGATGGCTTGTTCCTGGCTTTGGAAGCTAGTGCTTTGTTGATGATGCAGCCAACCTAGCTGCTGGAGGACTTTGGCATGCTTTGGATCACGGTCAAGGACACGTTTGTAGGCCGCTTTCGCAGAGTCATACTAGATGCAAATTAGTCGACATTCGCTTCCATAGTAAGACGGTAATTATTTACGTCTTTCTGTTGCTCGTGCACGTGACCAATCTGGAACCAAATGTCTTCTTCCGTCAGTGGGCGAGGAGGATCGGAGACGATGTACTTAAAGCACTGCTAGCGGGTTAGAACATGAAAGGGCAACGATACAGATTCGACAGACCTCCAGACTGTTGCTGTATTTGCCTTGCTGCTTGTAGATTATGCCAAGACGGAAATAGATCTCATTTGCCTTTTCGAAGTCTGGAGCCATGCGCATGACTTGGGAGAATGCCTCTTCGGCGTGGTCGAGAGAACCATAGCGGTCGTATAGAATACCTATGCCGTACCATAGTTTGGGCTCCTACATCGCGGAATGATTAGCTTGATGGGACCTTTTGCAATTCGTTTCAACGGTGCGTACCTTTGGATCCTGAAGATGGTAGAGAGCCTGTTGGTAGGCGGAGTAGGCCTCTTGCAGGTTATCCATCATCAAATAACAGTGGCCTAATTGCGAGCAACGGTGAGTGATATTCAACAGTGATTTCACCAACAAAACTTACCAAGGCTTCCCCAAACTTCTCCGTTGTTTGCGTCGAGTTTCAAGATGGTGCGCAGATAGTCTATGGCCACACCGAACTGGTCCTTGGCGCGGAGTATGTTGGAGATTGCTTGCATGGCTGGAACAGACCACGAGTTGTGCCGGATAGCTTGTTCGTATGCTTGGATTGCGCCGTCGAGGTCGCCTTGGAGTTCCAGCACCGATCCTAATGTATTGTCAATTCCTGCTGCCAACCGTATTTCACCAAGTATTTACCAATCTGCAGCCATGCCCCCTCATTCATTTGAGCCAGTGCTTGGGTGAGGGTCTTCGGTTGAGCGACTACATGACCGTTGGGTTGGTGTGCGGGAGGAGGGCCATGGTGAGGCGGCATAGCACCACTCGGTGAAGTATGAACATGAGCAGCCATTTTATGTGAAGCCTGGCTTGCTGAAAGGTGTAAGAGATGCGTGGGTGAAGCGGCAAGCCCAGCTTGCGACAGCCGAAATCGTGGTCAAAGTCTCAGGCGGAGATTCCGGTTCACCACGCAATTTCGGATGCCACTGGCTCGACACCAGGAATTCGCAAGTATCACCGGTGGTGAGCGGGAATTATTGACGGGTTTGAGGTTTGCTGGGGTGGCAGTTGGAAGTGGTAGTGTTCGCAACCGCCAGTAGCAGGGCTGTGATGCCGGATATGGGGCAGAACCACCAAAATGACGGCGGCGGAGGATGCAAAGCGGTAGTGGGATGGGAGAAGGCAGAAAATAGAGAGACGAGGTGATGGGCAGAGGATGAAAGAAGAGCAGAGAGTGGAAAGGAGACTGTGGGCTAGCACGAACAGCACAACGGCGAAATACGACGGGGATGGAGATGGGATGGGATGAAGATGGGCGATGGGTGATGGGAGCCTCTCGCCTCTCCCCTTTCACGCGGCGGGACTTCCTAGCTTTCTTGCGCGGGTTAGGGTTTTACGGTTGGTTTGCAGCAGCGACATCAGCGTCTCCGCTGAAGGCTGCTCTTCGAGACCCGCACGCATGCCTTCCTTTGGGCGGGCTGGGCTGGCGTGGAATACGGGGGCCCCATTGGGCTTGGGCCTAAGCCGGTGGAGCCATGGCTGATTGCCCATGGCTTTCCGGCTGCGGGCTGCGGGCGCCGGGCGCTGCACCGGGGGAGGGCAATTACGCAGAGCCACACCCTACATGGACGCTGCTGTTGGTCCAATTGCCAAGCTGATCTCCCATTGCCAAGGTGATCCCAGTGGCGCCGTCCGCTTCGTCTTCCTTGCCAGCGACGTGAGCGTAAATCTAGGGAACTTTTTGTTCTTCTTCCGCTCGTTACTGACCCACACCTGCACACACGCACGCAACCCGTTCGCGCTCGCACCTTCACGCACCCTCCACCGGACGCCTGCACAAGCTCACCTATTCTACAGGCTGCCTGCATACCACACCACCCTGTGTACGTCTGCACGTTCCTCTCTACTTCCGATAGCTCTCACCCGTGCTCTTCAGCAAAAGCTATTAATTGTCTCCGTATCGAAACGCGTGGGTACAGCTGTCATCGAAGCGCATCGAACCGCTGTCGAGCCGTTGCGCACTTGCATGCCGTTAGTTGGCCCGTAGTTTCAATGCCAACCAGCCCTTAACACCTCCCAAAACCCATGACATCCGTCTGTTTCGCCGAATCTCCTGCAAATTAATGTGCCGGTGTGCAGCCTCAACTTTTGACCGAGTGTTCAGAGCTGATGGAAGGGCTTGTGGCTGGCAATAAATGTGCCGTACCTGAGCATTGGGGGGCTGACCGCCGGCGGTCCGGGCATGCAAAACGGTCGCTACAGACTACCGAGCGGCTCGTCAATATACATACACCAAGATCACGAAGAGTGCAGTGAGACGAGAAAGTGAATGAAGTTTCGACTCCACCTTTTGCTGAAACCAAACGTTCATCATCATGCTTCGAAATACCTCACAAGTGCCAAGCAAGCTCTTCAAGACAAATCTGCGACCATATCGGCTCAGCGCTCCGCAAATAAAACCCCTGCCATGCTCTGCTGGATCGCAACGGGGCCTCTTGAGTGCCTTTTCAGGTCCCCTGCCAGCCTCGGTAACCGTACCAGTGAATTCCATCGGATGGCGACCATGGGTTGCTTCTGTCACAGGCCCACGTCCCGTCGTCATCCTACCTGTCGGAGCATATTCCGCGTCCTTTGCATCTGTGGTTCGTTCACGAGCAGCCCAAAGTCAAAGTCAATTCAGCATCTGCGAGTACCACGGATCGAAAATAATTAATTCTCCTACGCAGATGCCCAGGAAATGATTGCCGCGATTAGCATCTGGCGTAGAACGCGAACCGGTGGCGTCCCACACGACCGTGCCAGAAGGATTTGCCCTCTTCCAGTCGTCTGCTTGAGAAATGAAGATGACCAACGCACACCGGCCCTGCCTCGATGCAGCGACTTGCCTGCTTTTTTTTTTGACCGTCAGCGCCATCATACTACACGGATTCACCCCCCTCGTACGACGGACGCTTGTGCAGCCCGGTGTCTGGTGCGTCTTGCCCGCTGTCCGCTGGGCTGCGCCGTAAACCGGGGCCTGCCTTCGTTAAAACAGGCGTTTGGCGTGTAACGCGTTGGTGCATGGGCTCATGCAGATCGGCATGGCGCACCTGGCCAAATCACCGCGCAGGCGGCACACCCCAAAGCCGGTCCTTTTCGCTAGCCTGCTGTCATGGACATCCACTGAACTAGTGCTCGCCAAAAACCATTCTTCCTCCCACCCTTGGCGAAGATCTCGATGGGGGGTGGGTGAAAGGTGGGAGCGGCGGCACGAGTCAGCCGGCAACTCAGCAGTACTCAGCAGGGCGCTTTGCATAACGTGTGTCGTCCGCCATTGGGTCCACTGCATACATGATGGATCGCCCGAACGGTGCGGCTTTTAGCTTCGTGGCTCAAAGAAGAAAAGCAAGCCCTCTCCTCAGCAGTCAACGCCCGCTGTCGTGCTCCTGGACGGTTTCGGCAGGCCTCGACACGGGAGCGACAGCGCCATCAACCTCCACTTTTATCACCTACGCCTCGCAAGCGCCCCCCGAGGCTCCACGTGAGATTGCATCGCGCACCCAACCCCGGTCTCCTTTGGGCCTCATCCTTGTCCCAGCCACCCTCGGCGACAGCCGCACGATGAGGCCCTCATCGGGGCGCCCAGCCGTTTCGAGCAATGACATGCGTTCGGTCCCTGTGTTTGCTCCGCGGGGCGATGCGCCGGACACTGAGCCAGTCAGCGCCCGTTTCCCTCTGCGGTCCGGAAGCGCAACTGCGAATCTCCGTGACATTTTCTTTCCGCCAATGCGCTTCTTCCTACCCCATTCGAAACACCTTTGCACGCTTTACGAAAGGGAGCTACAAATTTGAAACGCTCTGTGGAACGATGTCGTAGCCCAAAACTGGTCGTGATCAATGGAGTCGCTTTCTCACCTCAGGCACACTTAAGTCCTTCACGTGGTCTGCTGTCTCGGAAGAGTAACTGGCTGAATAAGGTAAGTAGGTACGATTGCTGAAAGTACTCCGTATCATTTGAACTCTGAGAGCAATGTTCGCATGTGCGCAAAACTCACGGAAATAAAGATCTCAAAAAGAACGAGAAAGTGGCAAACTCCTCTTCGGCTTGGCTCTCAGACGCACTCTCTTGTGGCTGTAGATCCATCTACAGCTATGCATAGTCATGCCATGACAGAGCCAAGGCAAAAAGTAAGCAGCTTATTCCTACGACCAACGCATCCGGCCTTCTCTAAAAATGCTATCATTGCCTTACGTTCTCTTGACTCTTCTCCCTCCAATCTGGACGATGCTGCACGGATAGAGCTTTGATCCCACCCGCGGCTAGCTTAAGCCAGCTAAGTGCGTGAGCATACCGAGTAGTACCCGTTGTGGCGACCCTTTGTGGAACATCAGGTTCTAATGTCAATGCTCGCATATTTCATTTATTCGTAACGGACGGCTAACCTTGTCTCAATTTTCAACTTCATCTCTCAGAAATCTTTCATATCGCTCTGATGCCTCGGGACTGTTCTTCGTAAGAAAGCCGCAGGCGATATATACAGAGTCCTCTCGCAGCCACTTCACTTGATCCGCTTGATTCGAACAATGTCACCTCGGAATATTGTCATAAGTTATGCCATTTCCTGTTTCCAAGATACTCGATATTCGTTGAATGAGAAGGCTCGAGCGGTACTTGATATGAGATGCTGAATGTACTAATGCAAAACACGGAGCAGACGTTCTCTCCATAAGCTCTACGGAATGGATATCGTTTTAACAAGACTCTGCGGTTGGCAAATCACCATCCGGCACAACTAACGCAAATCTCGTCACTAGTTATCTCAGTCATTTGCAGTCAATGCCACCAACCAAAAAGACCTAAATGTTACTCAGAATCCCAGGCTGTATCTTCTCCAGCTTCGCGCTCAACTCCTTCCACACTCGCTCTTGCGTCTTCTTCCCCTCGTCGGTCAACACGAACGGCGCCGGTGGCTCAACCTTGCAACTCGTGACATACTGACCATGGCCCTCAGGCCCGATGCAAGCAGCGGCGACGAGGCTCCTGGAACCGACGTCGGGCGACCACGCGCCGCCGAGGAACTTGAGGACGTACTGCCAGAAGCCGGCCTCGCGCATCAGGCTGGAGTGGTTGAAGGACGGATTGACGAAGTTGATGACGACGGGGTACGCGTCAGCGTCCGGGCAGCGCTCCTCCACCAGCTGCCGCACCGCAAACACCTCCAGCAGCTTGCTGGCAAAGTAGCGCGTGCGCATGCGCTTGGTGTGCGGGTCGTTGAGCGCGGCGAAGATGGACGGCCCGTCGTTGCGCTCCGGCAGCTTCGTCAGGAAGTGCACCTCCGACGACACAATCACCAGGTGCGTCTTGGTGTTGTGTACTTTGGCGGACTCCTTCAGCTTCGGCAGCAGCAGCAGGCCCAGCAGCATCGTCGACACCACGTTGGTCGTGATGGTCGCCTCGTTGTCCTCCTGCAGCCGGAACTTCGACGTCGCGATGCCCGCGTTCTCCAGCAGCACGTCCAGCCGCGGCAGCGCGGCCGCGCGCGCCGCGAACTCCTTGACGCTGTCGTAGCTCGCCAGATCCAGGTGCCACACCTCGACGACGCCGCTGGTGCCGGTGCTGGCCTCGATGTCGGCCTTCGCCGCGGCGCCCTTCTCGACGCTCCGGCACGCTAGGATTACCTTCGCTGCGTGCAGCTTCACCAGGTGCCGGGCTGCCTCCAGGCCCAGCCCGATGTTCGCTCCCGTCACGATCACCGTCTGGCCTTCGAAGCTCGCCTGTGGGAGCGGCGGCCTCGTGAAGTACTGGATGTAGAAGAAATTGGCGAAGTAGCTCATGAGCCCCATGCTTGCGAGCTGCCGGATCTCGGTTCGTTAGGAGCAAAGTCTCTGAATCGGTTTTGTGTATTGATCGCAAATGGAATGAACGAGCGGTTTAAGTTTCTTTGAGGAAAAGTAATAAGGTTGATGACATCTGTCCCCTCGTGTTTGAGATTTTTTGTCCTCCGTTTGAGATTTTTTGTCCTCCGTTTGAGATTGGCCGCTGGTATTCGTACCCCCCGCCCATTGAGTTTCTGCACCCCCTTTCCGGTTCTCGCACCACTGCCTCACCTTTAAAAGCGAAAAGAACTTACAGGCACACATTGAGACTTGAGATTTCGGCTTGTGGGCCTCCATAAGCTATATGGCTGGCTTGGTAGAGGCCGTGTAGCTGGCACATGGCTAGGGAGCACCACGGTGGCGTTCGGCTTTTTATCGTAGTGGTACGCTTGACAGAGACTTGTGCATCGTATGGCCGCCAAGACCGCCAGCTGGGTCCGCTTTTGGGACTAGCAGACTCGCAGAGATCAACAGTTTCCTCTTTGGGTTCTGTGCAGACGTTAATGCCTGCTTCACAGCATCTCGACGCTTTGGAGCCGTATAAGACTCCCCTTACCTATCCATCCATCTCCTCGGGCTATTATCTGCTCGTACGTCAATTCATGCCATATTCAAATCTTTACTGATATTGTATGTTATAAGAATTCCAATTGCCAACAAAGCTTATTCCGCAGCTAATCAGTCATACTATTTTCACACATTTGTCATACTATATATTTTACCTTGTCCGCTTCTGTCACGAACCTCCCTTTCGTTGCTTTACGCTTACAATTTAGGTTTCATTAAATCAAGGCCATTAGTGACGTTGATGAACACAAGTTATAGCCAATAAGACAACCACGCAAGAGCAACCCATCAATGTCGTACTACACTTCCAGGCTCTCATGATCGTGAATGTTATTCCACAGATCTATAGCCTCTTCATCCATCGCGTCCGATACCCATACGAAGCTCCTTAGTAGCTGCCTTATCTCCGGCCAGCTCTTCATGCCCTGTCGCTGCAATAGTCCGCATATCCTCACTACGAACCAGGTTCTCTCTGACATCATCCCCTTAGCTGCTACCCCGCCTACAAAGAGAATCCAAACTAGCAGCTCAACCCTTTCATCGTAGACATTCTCCAAGTCGATACACTCAAGCGACGCCTTTATCCAGCGTACCAGCCGTCCTATCAAGCCTAGGATGGGCGACATCGGGACCAGAATACCGACATCAAAGACTAGTGATACTAGCCTTACTGGTTCGTACAGCATGTTGTTACCGATATAGTCGTGGCATGGCGGCATCGACAATATGGCATGGTGCAACGATGCGATCTCTCCGCCGAGCGCTCGAAGGTTCATATTTTGCAGTTCACCTCGCATTAGAGCGCTCTGTACCGCAAAACAACGTTGTAGGCGGTAGAAAACCAAACCTAAGCGGCTGGATCCGACCAAGCGCTTTAGCGTAGGTAGTGAAGAGCCTGGGGTGAGAAGCTCGGCTGATTCGGGCTGAGGATTCAGTACATTGAGGCTTAAATCGGCAGCGAGGCTTGCAATCTCGTCAACTTCGACCCAAGGTTGTAAAGGCGCACGCAGCTCTAGCGTCGCCATGAGTGAGTCGAGGATCGCAACTATCTTGGCCACTGGGTGGCTTCTCAGCGCCGTTAGCCCGCCAAGGCGGTCTACAAGCATGAATAGGCCGCTGACATGCGCATAGTTCACTTGCATGTCGAGGAAATCCCAGCCTTTCGGCATATGCGCTAGACGGAAAGGGTGCACCCTCGGTTGATCTTCGTTCGTGGGTTGCGATATGTGGCGAAAGTCCATCGTCGTACTGAGAATGGAGAAAAGGAGTGCTTCTGAGGGTATCTTGCCTTGGCAAACGAGCGATAATTCCTCATTAATGAGACGTAGGGCCTCGGCGCGATGCGAAAGCACTTCAACATTCTCACACTCTACCAGACTGTGCCGTAGCTGGTCGCGATGGACGGCTGCACCCCAAACTATGGAGTGGATAACCATGCTTGAGGGACAGACTGTGGACTCCCAGAGCTCACGTACTACGTCAGGGGGAAATTGTACCGCAAAACTTCTTGTGACCGCTAATTTAAGCTGAGCTTTTGACAATTCTCCACTAATAGGCGGTTTAGGGACGTACCATGAACCATAAATTCACGTGCTAACGGTGACCACCTCCACTGGGATCCCGAAGCCAGCAAGGTATCCACTTCGGCGGATGGCCAGGGAAGGCTAGCATAGTCCAACAGACTCTGGTCCATGCTTCTTAAGAGAACTTGGGATTGTACGCTCTGAACGACAACTGGAGCCCATACAATCGGCTTGGGCAATTTAGCCTGTTCATCTTCCTCTATCCGCTTTTTTCGTCGGACGTTTGTCATGACAAATGATCGAGCCGCAGAAAGGTTCTGCTTCCGCATGTCTGGGCCATCGTCACAAACGTAGATGAAGTGGAAGTTTGATGGCTCAGCCTTTTTTGCCTCCTTTTGCGACTTATTACCCGATCTGGACCCGCGTGGAGGTACGCTCGAAGGCGAAATTGGGCTAGACATCGGCACTCTGAGCTGCTATCAGCAAGAATTTCTTCAGGACGATGGTTCTTCCCGAAAGTTTCCTATCCCGAAACTTTGATTCTGAAGGCTGATTGAGTAAGGCAGTAACTCTGAGCAGTGGTTGCTGATGGGAGTGTGCAAGGCTCGAGGCTCCTCTCAGCAGCATCACGATCGTCGCCATGTGGCAGTTGCTTTGCTTATTCTATCCCATCTGTAGCCGTAGATCGCGTGAGCGGGGATCACGTGTTCAACAAGCAATCAGTGACTTAAATAATCAACAGGCGTACGCAAACTGCCCGCTAGCGGTTTGCCCAAAGAGCATCCACAGAACGCGGTTCAGCTGCTAAACCGAGAGTACAGTACTGGTTTCAAGCAAATGCGGGACTAGCTTGACCACTGCAGTCCGCCAGCCTAGTATTGCCAACCATGTGAGTTTATCCGACCGGATGGATGAGCGAGATGAACGGAGAACATTGAATGGTAGATCTTATTGCGGTGAGGTTTCAAAGCTTAGCTTCTCATCTTCATATCTGTAAATATACTGTAGAGGACTTGAGCCAATGGTCAATTGATTTCTTGCCATCATACATATGCGATAGGTTCAGATTGCTTGTGGCACGGTTCAGCCTTGCCGTTACTACCTTATGCTTCCAATATGCATGTAGTCTAACATCTGCGTGAAGCCACCAATTAGTCTAATCAATAAATCTTCAATGTCTGCCTTTCCTCGTAGTCTGAGTACTGACTATCGATTTCGTATCCGAGCAGCACAGCGACTCCTTTCCTTACGTACGCGTTTTCTTGGCCCGGAATCTCTTCCAATAGCAGCATGTCAGCCTGACCCGAATCTTCATGACTGCTCAGCACAAGACAATTAACATAGAGCTCGGTGTCATGGTCGCCGCCAGCGTCATGGTCCATATACGCGGTGCCAAGCCACTTGTTACTCCGCGAGCTGCGCAACTCCCAGTCGAACTCGACGACACCCGCGGAGATGCGCTTGCGCGCGACGACGACGGCAGCGCGCACCATGCCCGTGACTTCGATCCACGCCGCCGCCACCCTCCCAAACGGGTCCCGGCCCTCGACGTCGACGTGCACGCTCTCCAACTGCATGCTCGCGCGGCCGGCGTCGTGCCGCGCCGGCCACTCCACCGCGGCGTCCAGCGCAGCCCACGAGAACGACGGCGCGCGGTAGGCGGGCGGGGCGGCGGCGGGCCCGCGGCGGCGCCACGCTAGGCCCCAGGCGACGTCCTGCTGGGCCCACAAGCCGGCAACATAGTCGCTGCGCAGGTGGCGGTGGAAGGCGCGGGCGATGCCGGAGATGGCGATGAGCTTGTCGTGGGCGTGGGTCAGCTTGCGCTTGGAGTAGCTCTGCGCCACCACGTTGCGGTACCAGATGTCGAGCAGGCGCGCGCGCGTGACCGCGTCGGTCGCCGTTCCGTACAGGTTGCGCGCCAGCCCGCTCACCGTCGGCACGCCCGCGTGCCACAGCGCCCACGGCCGCAGGTTGTCTTCCGCCAGGAGGCACTCGCGACACTCCCAGAAGAGCTGCGACCGCGTGAAGTGCAGTATTCGCGGTGAGAGGATCCGCTCCTGGCAGCACCAGCCGCGTTCGGAAAGAGGTGATTCATCCAAGTCCGGTAAGGCGAATTTGCGTGCTCCGCGAATGGGTGTCCATAGGGAAAGTCTGCTCTCCCGGCCGTTGGATGCGGAGGTAACCAGCTCGAAAGGTGTATTGTCGGAAGCTAGGTCTTGTGAGACAGATCGCGTGTTGAAGCATCCACCATGGCAGTCCGTGCTAGAATCTGCGGCGACCGTCAAGAATGATGTGCTGTATATTGCTCCCATCTTTGCAGACTCATTTTCCCAGTCGGCTCGATCGTCCTGAACGATGCACAAAGCGTCTACCCAGATGTGGCGAATTCCAAGCTGCCGAGCTATCCTAATGGCATCTTTAAAGGTTTTCGGTAGATACTTGTAGACGATCCTTGATTTTCGCAGTCTCAACGATCTCGCAGTAGTGATGAATGTGCGGCTCTTACCCCAGCAGTAGCTAAGAGTTATGTAGCGCTCCACGGTACCATCATTATCAATCAATCTAACGTCCTGGCTTGGTCGCTCGAAAGCTTCGACATCTACCAAGCGTGAAGGCCCTAGAAGAAGAGACCGTGAAGTTTCCTTTTCTTTCAGTGACAAGCGCGTTGAGCAGTGGTGAGTGCGAAGACAGTCACTGATCCATCTTTTGGCCACTGCAAATGATTCAACTGAAGCCGTATTCGATAGTGGCCGTTTGATATTCACACCAATCTCCATAGCCGGATCGCCTGTAGCAACGTAAGCTTGCTGGCTTGAAAGAAATTCCGTAACAATGATTTCCAAAGATATAGTTCTCCTTCATCCATAATGGGACTCTTAACAACGTACCTAGAGATGTATACACAAAGAATGTTGGTTCTATTTGTTTTTCTCCGTGACTCTCGGAATGGCCGTGGGAGATCCGTAGACATAGCTGAGGATCATCAACGCTGAAAGGTTCCAGCTTCAAAAACAACTGACCACCATTCCCACTTCTGTCGCGTCGAAAAAGTACTGAGCAAAATCGGCATTTTTGAGCGCTGCGAACCAATGAATTCCGATCTGGAGCGTGCAAAAGGCCGTTTGACAGAGTCTCGAGAGTTATGTTGCAGCAATATTTACAATCTGACTCGTTGGACATATCATCCTTTTGTCAAGAGCTCGTACTCTTGAGCATGGTCAAATTCCGTCAAAAGCCACAATGCTCTGAGTACCCTAGGAATACTAAACCACCGAGAAAAGGATGTATTGTCAAAGGGCTTCTTGAGAATGACGAAGCTGAAAGCAACGTTCAGCAAAACGTACCTTACGAGGCCTAAATATGCATGCCAAGACCTGACTTTGCGCCACAGCTAACGGTTCAGACGGAACAAGGGTGGCAAAATGTGAAGATTCGTCAGCCTTGCTGTGTAAAGTTTACGAGTCTAATTTCGTACAGCATTCAACTGGTCGCACACAGTCCAATGCCTATCATAAGTAGGTATAGGTCAAACGTACGGAAAGTTGAGGAGGGATATCGATTCGTACTAAGGTTCACTACAATATTCTCCCTCCAATGCCGGGTAATAATTCCGAATAAAGTATCTTGGCTTATATATTCATCGTGCCATTCTATACAAATCTCCAGACGCCTTGCTGGACCATGCCCGTGGTATCAATTCTAGACCAGAACTCCATTGTAACTTGTCCAAGAACATAACGTCATTGTATCGCTCATGTAGTGTTCATCGCACCGATCTGACAAGGTAATGCATCCACCAATTTCTGACAGCCAGTACCGACGCCCTGCCATCATTGTGGCCCTCGGGTCTATCCGTACCACTGGGATCGCCTAGCACTGCAGCATAGAACCAAAAGACAGCAGCTGTCCATGACGCAACCGCCACACCGATGCTGATGATTGGAGAGAACAGACTTATAAGCACCAAAATCAAAACATTAAACGACTCCATAGGAGGATGAGCATAAATCAGTAAGAGCTGCGCCCGCAGAGTAGGAGCGAGATAACTGATCATCTGCTGCCGGAAGGTCATCTGTCGACTGCATAGGCGCAGAGGCTGAAGGAGAAGGCTTATAACCAGGGCAAGGAACGTCCACGCGGTCACTAAAAGAGATACGATAAAACATATCCCAGATAGGTAGATCTGCCAAGCAACATCAGCCAAGGTACCAGAGAAAGACTCAACGCAAACCCACCAGTATGTTCAACGCATTCTCCTGCAGCACCCTTTGGTCTTCGGCTCCGTCATCATTCCCATGTTCGCAAAGCGAATCGGCCATGGTCGTCGCCGGATAGTGAGACACGGAGGAGCTTGATGATCTTTCCAATTCCTGCTTTTCGAGATCCACGGACAGCACGCGAGTGTGAGTCGAGTCGCCGGTCCGCGGACCATGACTGTTTTGATGTTTCCGGCCTTTACGGCCAGTATCAATATGTGGTGTCTTTGTGGGTAGGTGGGAATGCTTGCGCAACTCAGAGGTATCCGGTCTATGGTGGTGAAGTCGAAAATCGGTTGGCCGTGGGTCTGGAGAATCCGACGTCGACGAGAGATTCGTTGGGCTCGATGGGCTCGATATCGTCACCGATGAGTCTACGCCCCGTCGAGTGAGGTCTTTCTTTGCGGCACTGTTCGGGAAGGATTTCTCTTGGGTCACAGGAGGAGCTTTAGAATCGGCGGCCATGGCAAGAGAGGCACAGGCGAGAACGCAGCAAAAGAAGTGTGGAAGAGATGGACACCAGCACGGGCGAATGAGCAGAACAGGAGATTGATGTAGGACATGTTATACAGATGCCAGAGAGTGCCATGCCTTGGTATGCTCACGATGGAGAGCATTGTCTGTCTTGGGCGCAAAAGCCAAGAAGGACGAGACCTTGGCACCCGGATGGGGACGACTCCTTTGACAGATCGTTCGGCACTTCGGTGCAGTCAAGCGCTGAGTTACCTTCGATCTTCTATGCGCATTAGCACTAGAGAGTGAAGTTAGTAGCAGACGCAGCTTATCAGCACCGAAGAGTAACGGCGCAGCTCCTGCACTGGACAAACGGTTTTCTTCGTTGTAGGTGGTGATCGCTTGGCAACCCAGACTGCGAAAAGTACGGAACACGAATTGTGTGTGACGAATACTCTAAGATTGGGCCAAGTCTCCAACAGAAGTCTTAAGTAGTTTCACAGAGTGGGTCTTCAGACTGATTGGGCCCGAAAGCACGATGCCTTGGAAAGCCGAGTGTTGTGCAAAGGCCGCGCAATGTTGTGCCCTTCTTCTTTCTGCTGCTAACATTCTCTTCGGCATCTCGGCGGTGTGAGCTTGGGCTGACCGCTGAGAACGACAAGCCCTTGGCCAGTAGAATTTTTAATTGACCCAACGTCAGTCGACTGAAAGCTCCATTCCGAACCTGCCTAAAGATCGTCAACAGTCCAAGGACGAGCGTTCAAATTCCAAGTCTCGCGCTGACTTGCCTAGTGAATACCTGGCGGGTGTTGAAAAAGCGGGCCACCGACCTACTGCTGTAGCTTTTTACTATGTCTTGGATCTTCGAGACGCCCGGAAAGTACTGTAAGTGTTCAACACGCTATAGGAGCGTGAAGTACCATGCAGAGCCGATGACGATGTCACGCGGAAGTCTCGTGTTGCGTACGACTTCAAACGATGCATTTGGCAATACTATTCGATGAGAAACGTGCCTTTATCTCGAGTTGAAAGCTTGGTCTCAAGCACGTCATTCTAAAGCCAGCTCTACAGCAGGAATAAATTGACATATAGCTTGCCATGGATTTTGCATGTGCAAGATGCCTCGACATTGGCGCGCAAGTCATTTAGAAAGATAGATCGATGACCACAAGACATTGACACTTGGAGCATAAGAATCCAAAGACGACAATTCGAAGTTTCTCGTCTGCACATTGAGAGTTGTTCAATGGAAGTATGTAAAGCATATACAAAACTTTCGTGTTCTCGCTTTATGGTACACCTTCAGCTTGCCACTAACATGGCCCGGAAAACATGCGGATAGTAAAGAGCAGTCTTGTTAACAAGCAAAGAGTAACAGTACTGCGGTTTTCCAGTTTCATGCAATCACCCACCGTCTAGTTCTTTTATCGTCCTAGTTGTTCAAGTCAATCTTTCCTACGTCTAGTCTTTCCCTTTCCCATATCTTCATCTTTCTTTCAGCCGCGGCTTAGAATGCCCTCACAGCGAAGGCGCCATAGGCCATACCTACAACAACGGTAAACCAGACGGCGACAATCTTGAGACCAGAGAAATCCAGATGTCGGATGGCGACAGCATCGCTGTGGACAAAGTGACTTGCCAAGCTCTCCAAGCTGCCAACGATGCCTGACGCCGTCGTATGCAAGGTAATTGTCTGGCCATTGGAAACAGTGGTTTTCGCAATGGCGGTCGTGATGGTGCCGGTGGTCGGCTCCTCGGATGGCGTTGTCGTGATGGTAACACCGCTGACGGTGAAAGTGGCCGTGGAAGCAGCAACTCCGGTTGGGATCGGCTGTCCAATTGATTGCGCCAGCAACGTCGCGGCGATCACGGTGTCACTGCTCTCGCACTCTATGTTGTTGGATCCTTGCTGGCCGGGTTCGCAGCAGAAGAAGGCGTATGGTGCATGGCCAGAGGTGGTTGAATTCCACAATACCCAGCTGGAGTCGGCGCAGAACGGCGTCACTTGGATGGCGTCGAGGCAACTTTCATCTGGACACATAACATGTTAGGCTGAATTCTGCTCAAAAGCAACCCATGCCGAAGCCAGGTGAAGATTCGACTTTGCTTCACGTACTAGGTGGACAGCAACCCCATGCCGCACCGCCATTGGTTTCAAGCTGAAGCTCATCAGGGCAACATTATTCATCCTCTACGTCGTACGTGCCAGAAGGGCATGTGTTGGCTACCGAAAGTGCCCATCCTCCGCCTGCATAAGGATAGCGTGGTTTGAGGACTTCGACACGTTCGGCCGCATCTGCTGCTGCGGAGGCAGAGACCGCGAGCGACGCCGCGGCAAGCAAGAAGAGTTGAGAGATCATTGCTCTTTTGCAAAACGAAAGGGATAGGCACGTGATTGGTGCGTAGTCGGGGGCTTGTCACGATGAAAATGTGTAGTCAGGAGCAAGATACAAAAGAGAGCAAGAAGTCACTCCGGCGCGTCCGCCATCATGGAGTACTTATACAGAAAGGTATCGTACGAGGCCATACGAGCGGAAATGTGGCTGTTGGGTATTTGTGCACTGGCTCCTTCAGCTTTCATTTGCGAGATGAGATAAATGTAGAATCGACAAGGTAACTGGAACTCATGATTTTCCAGGTGATCGTACGATGTTTCTAAGGAATGGAACGCGGTGGATTGATTGAACGAGCTGAAGGTTAGAGCCTTGGCTTTATGCTATCTAGCATCGTACTAGAGTGTTGAATGACGGGGTTGTAGCTGGATTCGGTGGCTCAGCCTGGGTGGCTTAAGGAGAGCGGAAATGGAAGGCATAGATTGATTAGGGTTGTGGGCGCCCGTTTCCCTACTCTACGTCGGCATTGCTTGTCAACGCTTATGCTGAAGCTAGTTCTGCGTCCAGACACGGTGGTCTTGAGCTTGTCCCTGTAAAGGGCTGAAGGGCTCCCTCGTTCGATGGATTCAGCCACTTGCACGGCTTGCACCGGGAAGCGCATCCGATGCTTAGCCACTCAGAAAATGCCTGTGACCGCAAATGTTATGATTGGGATAAGAGTCGCATGGATAGACATGGCGAGATGCACTCGACACATCACGACGTGTAGAGTCCCATCACCTACATTGCGTTGGGTTGTGGATGTAAGCGCTGATTCAGTGTGTCAGTTCATGGTACGGCGTACGACACTGTAGGAGTTCATGCCAGGAATGATCTTCAGAAGGCACGATTGGAAGAGAAAGAACTCCTGAATTCAGCTCTGTTGAAGAATCCATTGTAGAGCCCGCAATCGGGAATCTAGCCGGCGTGCTGAGGTTCATGTTCTATTCTCAGGAGTTCCTCCACGTTTGTGGCGTTTCGGTGGAAAGCAGACACGGTAATAACACGCTGAGACCAAAAACGTCGTACGCCAAGCAACATGCATTAAGCCAAGCATTAAGCCAAGCAATCATGTCGCAATACAATATGTGCGCACTCGGTCTATATAAAAGTTGAGAAGTGACACCTCTCCATCACCCTGACCAAAGACCAGCAATTCTCTCCGCTTCACCACAAGTTCTGCTGCGTGTCCTTATCGTCGCAATCATTCCATCCCAGTGGCTAATCTGGCCCCCGCCGACCGACGCGTGTTCACTCCCTGCGCATTCCTTTCTTTAGATGCCCATGTACTCGTGCTTCCCTCCATCTTCATCTTCACATTATGGCCGTCGAGTATGAACCTCCAAGGCCACAGAGCCGGTTGAAAGTTGCTCTCATCATTCTCTTTCATTCTTCATGTGCAATATGGAGCACTCTCGTATCCAAGTCCGCTCTTAATACTCTAGACTCTCCCATTCTGCTTCTAACGCTCCAATTCTCTGTCCAAGTTCTCCTCCTCACGTTCATCGGTGTACCTCTGGGTTGGGTACAGCCCTCAAAATCATTCCCCGTAGGCTCACGCTCCGCTCCCAAGGCAAAACCCAAACCATCAGCCAAAGCAGCGCCGCTAACATCGCGCGATCCGCGCATCGCAGACCTGGAAATCGGTGTTCCCGCTGACGGTCGCGCGCGCGGTCGGCGCCCTCGCAAAGACCTTCTGCCTGGCCAGCATCGACGCCGCCTTCTACCAGATCGCGCGCGGCCTGCTGCTGCCGTTCACGCTGGCGCTGTCGCTCGCGGTGCTGCGGCCGCGACCGTACTTCCCGCCGCTGTCGCTGGCCGGCGCCGCCGCCGTCATGCTCGGCTTTGCCGCGGGCACGACAGCTGACGTCCGCAGCCGGCTGACGGGCGGGCGCGGGCTGCTACTCGGGATCGGCAGCAGCGCGACGACGGCGGCCGAGGCCGTGGTCGTGAAAACATTCGTGGCGCGCGGCGGCGACGGTCCCGCGGCCTGGCAGCTCGCGTGGATGAGCGGCGCCGGCGCAGTCGTACTGCTCGTCCCGCTGCTGCTGGTGTCCGGCGAGGCCGCGACGCTGGCCGCCATCCTGCGGTCGCTGGCGCGCCCCGCAGACCCGTCGGCCGTCGCGGCCCACGGCCCGGCGTTCCTGCGCCGCGCGCTGCTCGCCGGCGGAGGAGGCTTCCTGCTCACGGTTGCGACGTTCGCCCAGATCGACGTCACCAGCCCGACCACCCACATGGTTGTTACCGCCGTGCGCGGAGTCGTGCAGAGCGCGCTGGCCGTCGCGGTGCTGCGCGAGCCGGTCACCTCGGGCCGCGTCGTGAGCATGCTGCTCATCATTGGTGGCTCAGCCGTGTATGGTTGGGGGAGGGACCGCTACGCGCATGGCGTGGGCGCTGGCACTGCGTCGCGGGAGACGGACGCGCCGGTACCTCGTGATGATTCAGAGCATGAGAAGTTCTACGATGAAGAGAGGGCGCAGAGGGATGGCAGGGATGGCAGGGATGCGAAGATTGTGGGATGATAAGATGAGCAAAGTCTCGTGAATTAGAGCTTACTATACTACCGTATAACATTGCATTGTTCGGGTTGGGATATGGAGACAACTTCTACATATTTGTCTGGTCTTTTCTTAAAAATGGGTTTATCACTCAACGATCAAAAAGCGAGGCGTTTGAGAGAATTGCTAGATTAGCATTGTATCTTCTCATCATTCTAGACATGACCTCCAATAGCTATATCCAAGAATCGAAGTCGAATTTTGACCATACCTACATCCTATACATTCTCTTGCATAGGTGCCTTCGTTTCAAGTCATCATGCGGACTTATTGCCCTCATCGACAAGGGAGTTCCGTCTTCCGTCTGCGCCGCCGTGGCATGCTGCATCGCACGTAATGACGAACACGCTCAATTGATCAACAGTCAGCACCATATCTGCTCCTTTGAGCATTGATCTAAACATCACGCTCAGATGCCGAGGCACACTCCGTAACGATATATCTTACAGCAAAACGCCAATGAACCTCATCATGACCCGTAGTGGACACTCTCAAAGTACAGCTTCGCTACCTCCACCGCTCTGTCGAAGTCTGGTGCCACACGCGTGCACTCGCAGTGGCTCGTCCAGGTATCATGAAAGGCCAGATTCTTGCCGAGCATGCTGTCCATGAGGACATGAGGTGTGCCGATGATAGTACTCATGATGTGGCCATGCAAGCGGTCCGTAATAATGAAGCGGGCGGATCCCAGCAGCTCGAAGCCGGCAATAGCTTTAGCCCACGCTCGTTGATTGTAGCCGCGCTCGTCGTGCTCGACGAACTCGGGTGAATTCGAATTTTCTTGCTCCGTGCTCTGCACTTTGCCTTCCAGATAGTCTGGTAGATGTGCGTCGATGCCTGGCGTGTGCGTGAATTTCCAGTCCAGCTTCTGATATGTAAGTTCGCCGAGTTTGCCGCCCAGGTCGACTACTCCGCTGCCGAGCGGTACCGTCGATGCACCTTGGCCTGAAGAGACTTCCCAGTCGTCTCGTGCAAGGATGAGGATGTCGTGGCTGAAACGGTTACGTGTTAGCAGCACTCTAGAATCTGATAATTGGTCGAGACTTCACATACGTCTTGTTCGTATTGATCCTGAAGTCAGGCCGATTTCCCCACATGAATGCAATATCTGGTAAAAGGACGTTCTTCACTTCTTGCTTGCCCTCACCCAACGATTTCTTACTCATGTTCTCAGTCAACCAGTTGTAGCTAAGTTGATCGCGAGCAGCGAGTTGCAGGTTAGGATGGCCACCGAAAGCATTCTGCGTCTCTTTGATTCGTTCGCCGTCCGTCATGTGAACTGATTGTGGGAAGGCACGGATTGGCATGTCATGGTAATTCTCGATCATCTTGATTCTGGAGGGTTGATCTTCCCAATAAAAGTCGTTGAAGTTCCCGCCGCCTGCCATAATGATAGCTGAGTATGGCTGATGCGCGCGGAGCGACTCATTAAACCTTCCGAGGTCACATTTCCTGTCCATGAATCTTAACCGTAATGTCAGTATCTTGCGACATCAAAACGACAATCTAATCGCATTCGGTCGATCAGATTAGATGAAATCCGACGACAGATCTTTGTACCCAGCGTGTTGGATATATCTCGACCAGCAAAATCGTGAAATACGTTACGTACCGGCAGGCAGTCCCAAACTGGATACCCATCATGCTCAGAAGTATCTGCTGCGCCGCCCATATTGCCGCATCACCCTTGTTCTCGGTCTCTGCAAGTGAACCCTGTTAGGATAATTGGGTAGCCGCTGGTATCAGGAACTCCACTAACCCAGGTATCCCCAGATGTTGGCATAGCGAATGCCCTTGAGGAGCTTTGAATATTCCGTGATGAGTCGGAGCTGGAGATCCTCGACAATCGGCTCACATCCAACCCTGGGAGGGACCTTTAGGTTGTATGAGATGGGTATTTTCTTGGTAAGCTCTTGATCGGCTTCAATATTGGGAGAATCGATCGGCACATCATCGAAGATCGGGCTCCAGGCGTTTAACTTGTCGGCGGAGTCCGAGTACCAGTCCTCCTTCCCTCCTATGAAAGCAAAAATAAAGAATATCGACAAGAGAATGAATGTGCCGACGACTACCCGGCCAAGTGGCCTGCTAAGCATGGATGATAGCATGCCAGGAGCGTACTTCAAGCAGAAAGAACGGGTTGAAGACAAGAAAAGGAGTGTAAAGCAAACAACAACGATACAGTATGAAACGTATTCAGACTGACGCGGCCCATAGGGCGTTTCCGGCGCCACAGCGTCAAGATCCACAAATCTGCTTTGTGCGGTGAGTGAATACTAGTGACATTGCTCTCGGTGATCGGTTGCCTCGTGAAACCAAATAAAATTAAAAAACGGGCGCGGCGAGTCGCTTAATACGTATTGGAAATGGTTTAGTTTGGTGCACAAAGTTGTCTTGTATTCGCGTCCATTCCGGGGGATTGTACTCCGTAGTGTGCACTGGGCCATAGCTGCATCTAAAAACGGATGGCGTTGGGTTGGCCCCAGAGTAAAGGATCCGAATTGCCATCAGCGCAGCGTTACATGGCATCCCAACTTTGAAACTGCCAAATGACGACTACATGGCGAAATTAGTAGATTGCTTCTAAAAGTCATATATTACTATGTTGCGTGAGATAGATTGTCCTAAAAATGCCTTCGTCAGGGCCTGTGTTAACGCAGAGGTAAGACTGAAGATCGCAATCTGTATCCACAGGTATCTGCACGTGCGGTCCGGAACAGTACGAAGATATAAAATTGGTCTGCACAAGGTTGTTAACACATGCTGGCCTAGGAAGGTGCGGCATTGGCGGTTGAGTTTGCGGAATTGAGTCCGAAGAGTTGAGCACAATGCGGATAACTCCCCAGTGCTATAACGCTTTCTAGCCTAAAGCGCGCCTTACCTCTTCCATTTGCTTTTCTGTGAAGTCATTTGGAAGATTTCTTACTCTCTGGACCGTTGGATGAAGTTCGCGAAAAGGTGCTTTAGCTTCAAATACCTTAAGCGAGAGAGCTTTGTATCATACCTACTAATCTTCACCCACGGACATTCATGTACGTTATCCTCAGCAACATGTGAGATAGTGACTGAAGATATTGATTAGTCCATACAGCGAGGTCTTCAGTTCCTAAAGTGCTTTCGCAGTATGATTCTGCCGCATCGATTGTCCTTAGTCGTATAGTTGATAGGCATGCGACATGTCGCTTCTTGAACTCAGAAGTTTTCCGGAATCAAATGGACAAAAAGTTATCTCTGGAGATAGAAATACAAAGCAACGACTCTATACTTGAAAGAAACTGGGGATCTATGGCTCACTATTGCGGAATTGATGAGACTAAACCAGAACCTCGAAAGTTTGTTTGCGGCATAATCCTGCACCGCTACAGCTCTAATTCGTTCAAGAAAGAGATATAGACAAAAAGAAAAATGGAACAAGTCGAATGAAGAGATTCAGTGTGTGGTGCATCCGGATGTGTCTCTTCGCAACAAACACAAAAGTCCGCAATAAGGCATCAAGTTGTAATCGGGGAGAAATCGTAGCTACCTTACACGGTAGCAGGAAATCATCAAAGCTTACCTTAGCCAATTCTCAAATTTGAGTGGAATCGGCCAAGCGTGTGTATACTATCAGTCTCCAATTCGAATATGATGCATCGAAACGACGAATTTCGAAGACAAACAATCAAACGCGAAAATTCAACTCAAAGCAGACGCTAATTCGCTGAGTGCCTTGTAATCATCGCCATGATACCCCACTGAAATGAGAGGGGTGTTGAGAAGCGCCGCTGTTCTACTTTTTACCTTGTGGGTGGTGGGTGCAGCAGCAGATGAACGTCTGCGGTAGTGGAATTAGAGTCCCCTTTGTGTTAAAAAAGTACGCCATTGGCCCTCTATAATAACGACATTTTATTACGCTTCTCTCGTCTGCCATCGCACCCAATTTCCTTCGCCAAGGCGGCCAGAACGATCCTAAGTGCCAGGGGTGGCTGTCCCCTGTTGCTCAGCCTCTGATGACATGCGTGGACATGAGAGTCACCATTGTGGCAAACAGCGTTCACTTCCTTGTCGGGGTGTGCGTAAGTTCAGCTGGACCAGGATCACAAATCGAACAGAAGCTGCTCTGAAGATCCTAGCATTGCGAGAAATCTTGTTAAAGCACAACTTTTGAAACGCGGGGAAGGAGCGAATTGCGGCATATGCGATCAGCCTATGGATGAGAGCTCGTTGTCCTAGTTAGAAATTACGAAAAGCTAAGCCAGTAGCCAGGAAATTGTCAAGCGAGATCGAATGCTCAAGCTTGCACAGTCAGAAAGATCCAATGTCATCGCCAAACTCTAAGGCTGATAACTTTGTGTAAAGCAAAACGTCAGGGGACCAGCAATTCGGGTGGTAGCGCAGAACGAAAACTTTCACGTAAATGCCAAAATCTGAGTTTCAAAAGTTTTTGAATTATGGTTCTGTGATTAACCACGGTCTTGCAACCATCGACAGGTTGTCCATGTGTACGTCTCCTTTGCGGTGTCATTAATTACGGCAGGTCGCCGAAAGTCATCAGAAGGGCATAGGTATGACATCCTTGCGTGTATGTAATGCCTTCGATCCATCAATCATCTCGAATTTCATAGGATAGAAAGTAGGGGAGCGGGGGATATCTAGCGACTGAAAGCTCCAGCAAGGTTTGGTGAGAATCGAAGGGCAGTCGTTGGCCGACGCCGCGCTTGAAGCGCAGAAGTGTGAAAGTCATTGCAAAGTATGTACAGAGCAGTCGCTTAGAGCATGAGGAGAGCGGCGATGGCACCGGCACCAACCATTGGAGCAACGGTGGCAATGGCACCCATAGCTTTCGAGCTGGAGCTGCTGGCACCGGCAGCGGCAGACGATGCACCAGAGCCACCCGAGGAAGTCTTGCTGCCGCTGGCACCGCTGGCGCCGGAACCGGTTCCAGATGTACCATTACCGGCAGCACCAGAGGCACCCGAAGAAGCCGAGCCGGAGGCACCGGAGGCACTGGACGTACCGGACGCACCAGACGCGCCAGACGCATGGGTGGAGAAGATGGTCGTTGAGCCAACCGTGGAAGTGATGACGCTGCCACCGGTAGAAATGGTGGTCAAGATTGGCGACGTAGTGATGGCAACGACTCCAGCTCCAGATCCGCCGGTACCACTTCCAGAGCCGCTTCCAGAGCCACTTGCAGCACTAGAAGCACTGGCTTGAGCGGATGAAACGACGCTCGTGGCACCGGTGTTCGCGGCAACGCCCGCACCTACAGATGTGTCAGTAACGGTGGCATAGTAAGCACTTGAATACGCACTGGAGCAGTAAGATTCGCCGAAAGCTAGGACGGCAGATTGAACAGCAGCACCGCAGGCTTGGAGAGAGCAGTCATTCAGGCCGTAGCCGAAGCGAGGGTCGGAGCAATAGCATGTAACGTTGCCATTGCTGCAGCCGAATTCAGTGTTGGCGATCTGCACCATATTGCTGATACACAATTGCTAGGGAAAATGATCAGTAAGGAGCTCGTGGCCACATGAATTGGAGCTTTACTTACACCGCATGATGGAATAGCAGCGAGGCCACTGGGAGTTTGAGCGGCGACGTATGCAATGCCAGGAAGAAGGACGAAAGCGTACTTCATTGTGAATTATCGATGGTAGGACGATAGGCTGGAATGAATGAGTGGTAAGCTAGGCAGATGCGGCGGAGCTTTATTGTTACAGGAGACGGGAACGACGGGAGGTTTGAGGAAGATGGAAGCTCGGCGAGCAGCTTTTAAGCTCTTCGCAAAGGTCAAAAGGTAGGTCAAGTACTAAGCATCGGGTGGATGGCGAACGAGCAATCGCAAGATCGGAAAGCAGTGGGCGGTGACTTGGAAGTGTCGGACGGCGGCGACGATGGTCGTTCCAACTTTCCCAGGATGCGAGGCCGAATTAGCGCAATCGACAGCCAGCCGGCAACCAGGCACAATGCAGAGGAAATCGGCGGGGGGTCCCCTGCGGACGTCGCTCCCATTGGCCGCATAGGGGCGAAGTGCGGTCAGAGGCTTGATGCGACAAGGGCCCACTGAGATAGGCCTATGCGCGCCAACATCAGCCCGAAGCTGCGCTGCTCCCACCCATGCGTCTTTTTACCAATCACTCTGGTCGAAGCGTGGCGCGCGTGGCGGGCAACCAACACGCTGGTCATGCAATTTCAATGCCATCGACCCAGCAAATCTCCACGTCTTCTGCACAATCAAAGCAAAGTAGCGCTGTGGCACTGGCTACAGATGATCGTCACTGGCGACGAACTTCACTACGTACTTCTCTGGACAAGCGCCGCAAACCTCACACTTAGCATGCCTACCCAGCATCAGCTGAGAATCGGGTGTCAAACTCCGCTCACCGAAGCTTCTTTCGTTGCCCAAAAAAATTTCGCTTTTTGCTCGCACGGCCCAATGCAGAGTCGTTCCCTTCCCATTCTGGAGTCGCCGAAGTCCCGAAGAAAACATGCGATCGCGGCACCAACAGTTATGCACTTATGTCGAGCCACATCATCAGGCTGTGCCACCAACAGGTTGGTTTATGTTCTAGAGCTGTTGCATCCAGGTGGCCAACGGAGCATTCGCCGCGATCCTGCTGCCAAGCTCTACTATTGCGCCCCAAGTCCGCGCTGCTTCCTCCAATGAAATTCCTCTGCACCGTCGATGCATCTGATGTTGGCTCGGAGCTTGTTGAGTGTCTCTTCGCTGCAAAACGTCGTTAGTCGTAGTTCTGGTTTGTCACAACACGATTCAGCTCGTACTACTCATCCTGTTCGTCACTGTCGAAAACAATTCCGCCTCCAGCCTGCAGATATGCCACGCCATCTTTCGTTACCATGGTTCGCAGTGCTATGCATCTACATCATTGTCAGAGCTGAAAATCTCGACCGTAGTCTTGAGGATTGTCGTACGTATCCATACTGCCTTCCACAATCTCTCCGTTCGAGACGGTGTTATACCCAAAGTAGCCCACTGCCCCGGCGTAAACGCCACGCTTCTCTCGCTCGAGTTCGCCGATAAGTTCCATGGCGCGAACTTTCGGAGCACCACTGACAGTACCTGCCGGAAAGATAGATCTACACTTTGTCAGAATTCATTGGGATGCCCACCTTCAAGAAACTTACCTAAAAGCATCGAATCGTGTCTTGTCCGGCCTCAAGAGTCCAGAAACCTCTGACGTTAGATGTTGGACATGACTGAACTTTTGAACAATCATCAAACGATCAACTCGGGTAGATAGCGGGTCACAAACGCGATTGACATCGTTGCGCGCAAGATCCACCAGCATGACATGCTCGGCTCTATGTATCATCAGCAATTGCAAAGCGTTCACCGGATAGCATGATCGAACTGACCTGTCTTTCAGCGAATCACGTAGCGCCGCAGCTAGCTTGTCGTCCTCCAACGGATCCTCACCTCTTTTCACCGTGCCTGCTATCGGATGCGTCGTGACTCGTCGAAGCTCAGATTTGACAAGGAGCTCAGGGCTAGCTCCCACAATTTGAAAGTCTTCGCATTCGACGAAGAAATGATATGGGGATGGATTGACTCTTCGAAGTTGGCGGTATATGTTGAATGGATGTACCGACGTCGGTCGTGCAATTCGTTGAGATGGAACCGCTTGGATGATATCTCCTCTGCAGATATGTTCCTTCAAGCGGGTGACATGAGCTTCGTATCCCGCCTGTCCAATATTCGAAGTGTATTTTTGATTCAGCTTAATAGGCCGCTGATGTGGCTCCGGAACCGCATCGCTCTCAAGAATAGTCACAGTATTGTACAAATTCTGCCGTGCGTCGTCGTATGCGCTTTCCAGATCACCCAAGTTTTCGGGTACCTTCAAGTATGTGAAGACTTTGATGACTTGGGAAAAGTGATCGACAGCGACGATAGTGTCGAATAGCATGAAGAAGGATTCTGGAAGCTTGAGAACATCCTTCAACTCTCGCTTCGTCCTTGGCTCAAAGTACTTGACACAGTCATAACCAACATATCCTACAGCGCCGCCGATAAGAGGTGGGAGAGTCAGTCGAGGAACGGTAGCGACGCGGTACTGCTCGAGTTCAGCTTCGAGGGCTACAAGAGGGTCCTTTTCACCAATGCCAAAGCCAGGTCCCGACTCTAGCACTTTTCGTGGATCTTTTGAAGGCAATTAGCTTTTACGTTCTTTCAGTGGCTCGGCTTTACTCACCTATGCCTACGAAGCTGTATCGTGAGATAGTCTCCGTAGTCTGCGCGCTCTCAAACAGAAAGGACAACTTTGTCTTCGAACTATATGCCGCATAAGCGTATATTCATGACATCCACCTATGACTCACTCACTTCGCAACGAGTTTCAAGTAAATGGCCGTAGGTGTCAGTAGCTCGGCAGGCAGGGAAACGCAGAGAGGGACTAGATTCGGAGGATACGTGGAATCTAGGTTCGCAGAAACCACTTTACGCGCATCATCGAGAGATGGTTGTACGCTTAACTACTCTACATGTAAGCATGGATCCTCGAAGCGAATCGCATTCCACGAACCTCTGAAGCCATATTATTAATCAATTGATGGATCACTCTCCAATTGACGTTTGCTCGAGTGAAAGGACGTTCTAATTCTTTGTCGCAACACCTCAATCTAAAGTTTCAAAGAAATTTGTAGAGTCTATGCGGAGTGGAACGACCTTGTAGACGGAAGGGCGTCAGCGTATATACGCCACTATTGCCAGACGGCGAATACCGCAAAGTATGTGCATACAGATTCGCCAGCTTACCTGCACATGGTTGAATGGAGTCAGAAATCTAAATAGGCAAATGTAGAGTGCAGGGAGAAAGTACGCTCGGAGTCGGTACTGCAATCACCGGTTACGGTAGAGTACTCTATCGTAACGAAAAAATTGTGGGAGCAAAACTCCCGACGTCCGAAAGTCGAAGCCGGGGTGATTGTACAGTCAGCTCTCACCAACAAATGCCGCGCATAACCCGACCTCCCACGGTTTCACAGAGATAACCTTTGCGACGACAGCTCAGGCCATTAAAGACACATACCGGCGATCAAATTGCCCAAGAAGCAGTATTATCATCGAGCAATTGCACCCCCACGTGACCCAAACTAAAGTACCTTCGTACCTTCGGAGAGCTCCGTGAAGAACGGCGCAGCTCCCCGCAAAGTTGCTAAAGAATCTCACTTTGCTCAGATCGATTGGCTCCTCAGCACACTTGCGATAAAGCTATATAGTGGGGCACAATCGTCGAATTGTGTGTATCATCTCAACTCTCACCTCAGTCTGGGAATCCACCGACAAACTCGCGGCTTATTTCTCATATCTGTCCTTCCTTGCTTCTTGCTTCTCATTTACCTCAAGTAAGACGTCTCACACTGCTGTTGGAGTTCAGATAATCCCTGGACGAGATATATGTTTTGATTCATCATGGCTCCCGGCCGCGTGGTTGAACCTGCTGTGGGTGGCGAAACTGTACGCTCGTTGTCGTCAATCACCACAGACTACGATGATACTCTTCGATTCTATCTCAATGGCACTAGAGTTGTTCTGGACTCCGCAGATCCTGATACCACACTGCTCGAATATCTAAGAGGCATTGGCCTTACTGGGACCAAACTGGGATGCGCAGAAGGTGGCTGCGGTGCTTGCACTGTTGTTGTCTCGCAATATAACCCGACTACGAAGAAGATTTACCACGCCTCTGTCAATGCTTGCCTCGCTCCATTGGTCAGCGTGGATGGCAAACATGTCATCACGGTAGAAGGAATTGGCACTGTTAAGCAACCCCATCCTGCGCAGGAACGAATCGCATTGAGCAATGGCAGCCAATGCGGTTTCTGCACGCCTGGCATAGTTATGAGCCTCTATGCCCTTCTGCGAAATCATTCTGACCCGACTGAACACGACATCGAAGAAGCTTTCGACGGAAATCTATGCAGATGTACTGGCTACCGTCCGATATTGGACGCTGCTCAATCCTTCGGTGTTGACAAGTGTTGTGGGAAGAGTACTGCGAACGGTGGAAGCGGATGCTGCATGGAAAACGGTACCAATGGCGTCAATGGCGGCTGCTGTAAGACTACGAAAGAAGTCAATGGTGAAGACAATGTGCCAAATGGTGTCTCGAAACACAAGTTCACTCCTCCAGGCTTCATTGAGTACAACCCAGAAACAGAGCTCATATTTCCACCTGCGTTGAGAAGGCATGAGTTCAAACCTCTTGCGTTTGGCACGAAAAGAAAGAGGTGGTATCGACCGGTCACTATGCAGCAGCTGCTAGAGATCAAGAATGTCTACCCATCAGCAAAAATAATAGGTGGAAGCACTGAAACCCAGATCGAAACGAAGTTCAAGGGCATGAACTACGCTACTTCCGTGTATGTTGGAGACATTCCAGAACTACGGCAGTTCCACTTCAATGATGAATACATCGAGGTCGGCGGCAATGTCATCCTCACGGACCTAGAGAATATCTCCAAACAAGCCATAAGCCACTATGGAGAAACTCGAGGTCAACCATTTGCAGCAATCCTCAAACAATTGCGCTATTTTGCTGGTCGACAGATTCGGAACGTCGGTACGCCTGCAGGGAATCTGGCCACCGCATCTCCAATATCGGATTTGAATCCTGTTTTCGTTGCATCTCGTTCAATCCTGGTTGCAGAGTCACTGGGCAAAACTCACGAGCTACCAATGACAGAGTTTTTCAAGGGATATCGAGTGACTTCGCTCCCTCCAGATGCTATCATTGCAAAGATACGCATTCCAGCATCAAAAGCCAAGGGCGAACATATTCGCGCCTACAAACAAGCAAAGCGAAAGGACGACGATATTGCTATTGTGAATGCGGCACTTCGTATCTCACTAACCGATGACAACATTGTGGAAAGCTGCAACCTCGTTTATGGCGGCATGGCTCCTATTACTATCACCGCAAAGAAAGCCGAGGAATATCTTACTGGTAAATCATGGACCCACAAAGAGACGTTGGAAGGTGTCATGAATGCACTTGAACAGGACTTTGATCTTCGATTCGGTGTTCCTGGAGGCATGGCAACCTACCGCAAGTCACTCGCTCTTGGATTCTTCTACAAGTTCTACAACGAAATTCTCAAGGAAATTCCACACACAGAAGTCAAGGTCGACGAACAAGCGATTGGAGAAATCGAGCGTGAGATCTCATATGGCAAGAAGGATCACGAAGTCTCTATCAAATATGAACAAAAGATCTTGGGTAAAGAACGACCACATGTTGCTGCGCTGAAGCATGCAACCGGCGAAGCCCAGTATACGGACGATATCCCTCAACAAAAGAACGAGCTTATCGGCTGCCTCGTGTTATCAACTAAGGCACATGCAAAGCTGTTGAAGGTTGACCCATCTCCGGCATTTGATATTCCTGGAGTGGTGGACTTTGTGGACCATACCGCGCTGCCCAATGCGAAGGCTAACTGGTGGGGTGCTCCTAATTGCGACGAAATATTTTTCGCCGTCGATGAGGTCTTCACTGCTGGCCAACCGATTGGCATCATCTTGGCTGATACCGCGAAACACGCTGAACTCGGAGCAAGAGCTGTGAAGATCGAGTACGAGGATTTGCCTGCAATCTTCACCATCGAGGAGGCAATTGAACACGAGAGCTATTTCGATCACTACAGATATATCAAAAAGGGTGACACCGAAAAAGCTTTCGCTGAAGCGGATCATGTCTTCACAGGAGTGGCGAGAATGGGTGGGCAAGAACACTTCTACCTCGAAACTCAAGCCTGTGTTATCGTGCCAAAACCGGAAGACGGTGAGATCGAAGTTTTCAGTAGCACTCAAAATCCATCCGAGACTCAAGAATATGTTGCTCAAGTAACTGGCGTCGCCGCGAACAAAGTTGTAACGCGAGTCAAGCGGATGGGCGGTGGCTTCGGTGGAAAAGAAACGAGATCGATTCAGCTCGCTGGTATATGTGCTACGGCTGCGAACAAAGTCAGACGACCCGTTCGTTGCATGCTGAATCGAGACGAGGACATTGCAACAGCTGGTCAAAGGCATCCATTCCTCGCACGATGGAAAGTTGCTGTCAACAAAGATGGAAAGCTCCAAGCCCTCGACGCAGACGTTTTCAACAACGGCGGTTGGAGTCAGGATCTCAGCGCTGCAGTCGTTGATAGAGCCCTGTCCCATTCCGACGGAGTGTACAACATTCCAAATGTGTATGTTCGAGGAAGGATAGCAAAGACCAACACCGTCTCTAATACGGCTTTCCGCGGCTTCGGCGGTCCGCAAGGCATGTTCATCGCAGAGTCGTACATGGAGGAGGTTGCAGACCACCTCGGTATTCCGGTTGAAAAGTTCAGGGAGATCAACATGTACAAACCAAACGAAGAAACACATTTCAATCAGGCCTTGAAAGACTGGTATGTTCCGCTTATGTATAAGCAGGTTCAAGAGGAGTCGAACTACTGGGACCGAAGACGAGCCATTGAACAATTCAACAGTGAGCACAAGTGGAACAAGCGTGGCCTTGCCATCATTCCAACCAAATTTGGCATCTCATTCACTGCCATATTTCTCAACCAAGCAGGTTCCCTTGTGCATATCTATGCCGACGGTTCGGTTCTCCTTGCACACGGCGGGACAGAGATGGGCCAAGGGCTGCACACGAAGATGATTATGATCGCGGCAGAGGCTCTCAACGTCCCACAGGACAATGTGTTCATCTCTGAGACTGCAACAAACACCGTCGCGAATACCTCGTCTACAGCGGCATCAGCGTCCTCAGACCTCAATGGCTATGCTGTCTGGAACGCGTGTGCCCAGCTTAACGAACGACTTGAGCCATATCGCCAGAAGTTCGGCCGTGACGCACCAATGTCGAAATTGGCACACGCAGCATACTTCGACAGAGTGAACCTATCCGCGCAAGGCTTCTACAAGACTCCGGACATCGGCTACGTGTGGGGTCCTAATACGGGTCAGATGTTCTTCTACTTCACCCAAGGCGTTACAGCTGCCGAAGTGGAAATCGATACTCTTACTGGCGACTGGACGTGTCGGAGAGCCGATATTAAAATGGATGTAGGGCGCTCGATCAATCCTGCAATTGACTACGGGCAGATTGAAGGCGCGTTCATTCAAGGGCAGGGACTGTTCACGACGGAAGAAATGCTGTGGCTTCGCGCTTCGGGCCAGATCTTCACCAAAGGTCCCGGTGCCTACAAGATTCCTGGCTTCAGGGACATTCCACAGGAATTCAACGTCAGTTTGCTGAAGGACGTCGAATGGGAAAATCTGAGGACCATTCAGCGGAGTAGGGGTGTCGGTGAGCCACCTCTCTTCATGGGTAGTGCTGTGTTCTTCGCGATCAGAGATGCGTTGAAGGCTGCACGGAAGCAATGGGGAGAGGAGAGTGTGTTGAATTTGTGGAGTCCTGCGACAGTGGAGAGGATTAGGAATAGTTGCGCTGATCCAATTTTGAAGAGAGCACATGTTGAGCCTAAGGAAGGTGAGAAGAGCTTCTTCATAACGATTTAGAGACTGGACGGAATCTCGCTTTGCCTTGGTCGCTCTTTATGATTGAAACTCGCTTGACGAACTCATTGAGCCAGTCATTTTCTTGACAACTTCCGTAAATCAATACATTGTCAAGGAATTTGATCGATTTTGGACAATTCAATCACCTTAAGACCTCTGTGGCAGTAAGGGCTTGTTTGAGCTATTACTCTCACATATGGTATTGACAATCAACATCTTTCTCGCTATGGCTATAAGAGATAGCGTCTTTGTGGAGTTGTGTTTAGTATCTACTGGATAGTGACCTCTATCAGAAACATGGAAGCTCTTATTCTATACTTCGTTTGAAAATTCGAAAGATGGCGAACCTGGTTCCGCCGTAGATGAAATACCAGGAAGATCTGTGACCTCTTCCTCCTTGCCGCCTGAAATTTTCAGCCCTGTCTCCTTTCCCTCCTCTACCAGGACGATATCCACTTGCTTCAGCTTTACGACTGTAGCCTTCAGTCCGGGCACCATTTCCTTCAAAATCTGAACTTCATCGAATTCTAACTTGCGATTGAGAACTTTGCTTCTATCTTCACCACCCTCGAGCCTCTTCTTCAGATTTTGCACAAATGGCATTGCCCTCTTTGTATCTGCCTTGTCAATGCCTTTGGTGACTGCTTTCATATCCAGCGTCACGCCGTTGAATTTTTCAATGACGAGGTCAAGGTACTTCTGCTGCCACGTAGGGAACGATTTCGCGACGAAGATGGTGAGCTTCTTGTCTGCTTTCGGGTCGTACGATGACTGTTTGCCCTTTGCAAGACGCTTGAGCTGAGCGCCTTCGGCAGAGCCTATTTCGCTGCGTATTTGCTCAACATACTTCGAGGCAGCCGTCAGGGAAGGGTTCGAAGTTGGGATAGGAGGGAAGACTATGCCTTGGTCCTTTGTTGACTTAATGTCAGCGTCAAATGTGTCATGCGATATTGGAGAATTTGTTGCTCACCTTCTTGAGAACTTCCATGAATATGTACTCGGACCAATGAGGAGCTATTGGTGCTAGGAGTCGCGCTTGAAGCTCGATATACTGCAATATGCAGTCATGATTCATGCCAATACCGGCAGCACTTGTAGCCGTACGGTACTGGTCGCGTGCGGCAGTCAAGTCATAAAAGCCCGACTTGAGAGCTGCCTTGTAGCTTGTCAACTCATAACTCTTAATCGTGTCCGTGGTGAGGAGAGCGAGCTCATTCTCGAAAACTTCATCCCAAAATATCTTCTTGCCCTTCCTCTGGATAACATCAGCGCTCTTCACTCTCTCATTCTCCTTGATATGGGCGTATGTCTCGGCATCCTTGAGAATGCGAGCTTCGAAGACCTGCTCTTCGATCCACTTTCGCAGCTCGTATAGCTTGAGAATCGTCGCATTTGCAACCATTTCCTCAAAATTGGCATCTTCCACTCCATCTCCAGCGTCCGCGAGTGCCACTCTCGTTGCGTCCGCTCCAAATTTCTGAATCGCAGCATCTAACGTCAAGAAGTTGCCTGTGCTCTTACTCATTTTCTCACCGTTCAAGGTCGCATGGCCATTCATTCGGATGCCCTTTGGAAGATATTGTGGTCTGGTCTTCCAGACGGCTTGGTGAATGTAGAGGAAGAAGATCAGATGATTGTTGATCAGATCTTTACCAGAACAACGCACGTCCAAAGGATACCAGTATGTGAACTCTCTCCGCATCGCATTTAAAGTCTGCTTTGAAATATCGGATTTGAGGTCGTCTGTAAGAGCGAAAACGTAGTCCCAGACGTTGTCAGTCATCTGAGAAGGCTTAATTTTGCCTATTCCTTGTTGTTTGCCGTAGAGGTCGGAATGAAGATAGTGTGCGATGGTGTAGTAGGACATGTAGATAGTACTATCCGACAAGCTTTCTACGAGTTGAGACTCATCCCATGGAAGACGAGTGCCGAGTCCATAGTTCCTCGTCACGGCCCACTGATGCATCCAGCCCAAAGTCTGCTCAATAGCGTGCTTGGTCTCGCTCGTGAATGAATTGAAGTGTTGTCCATCTTTATCATGAACATGGTCGAGCACATCTTGCCTCCAGGCGGGATCGGCTTCTCCGTATGTAAGGAACCACTGATCCAAATGTGCTGCTACACATTCATCTCCAGATCTGGATATGACCAAGCCATCGGGTTCACAATAGACGATTGCTTCTCCAGAGTTGAGAAGTGCTTGTCGCACTAGAGGCTTTGCCTCCTGGACTGGTTTGCCTTTGAATTCTCCGTATATCATTGTGCCATTGTAGAATCCATCCTTGTAAACCAGCTCCTTTGCCTCGGCCAGTGCTTTTGTGTCCTTTGGCGAGTTGATCTTCATTTTCTTGACGAGCGCTGGGGCTGACAGACTGCCATATGTAGGAGTTTCGATGATTGGTAGCGGGTCTGTTGGCACCCATTCCTTCTTAATACCGTAGAACTCGGGCTTTTTGGCTAGCTCAAGGGTCATGGCGTAATCATCTGGACTGTCGCTCGGAACACTTGTGACCACTCCCGTGCCTTTGCCTTCTTTGATGCTGTCCATGGGTACCACGTAAACTTCGCCATGTTTGCTAAGAGGAGCTTTAACCGTGCTGCCAATAACGTCTTCTCCTTTCAAGTCCGCCACTTTGGGGAATTCGCCCCATTTTGGGAAGATCCCTTGGAATGCCATGTTGCGGGCTGCGCGAGGAGTGATGAAGTAGAATTCGGTATCCGAGATTTTGTAAAGACCGTAAGTGATCTTGGGAGAAACGAAAAGAAGATTCTGTCCATACATAGTTTCTGGTCGAAGAGTTGCTGGGACCATATAAACTTTGGCATCTTTTGGCAGAACACCTGCGAGATCCTTTTCCGCCTTTTCCGACCACTTGGTGACCTGACACTTCAGAGCTGTATACTCTTGAACCAAAACACCTTCACCAGATTGTCGATCGTGGTCCAAGCAGGGTTGACCGTCCTTGGGAGAGTAGATTGTGTATCTCTTGCCGAATTGAATCTTCCCGAGGGCTTTCAGGCGCCGCATTTGCCACCGCACGAAGTTATCGTAGTACGGATTGGCATCAGTCGTGACGAAAGACCGCCTCCAGTCGATGGCGCAACCAAATTCGGTCAGATTCTTCTGCCAAACCTGTGGGAAGTAATGCAGCCAGTGTTGCGCATCCGAGAAGAGATGTATATCATCGAGAGGCACTCCTTGGGACAGCATCACTTGAAATTGATATAGATTCTTCGAACCTGCCTTCATTACTGCTTTGCTCTTCTTGGAGCCGAACTTGGTGGCATCTGTTTTCGCCGTCTGACTTGGTGCTGGAGGTGCTCCATTCGCAACAGATTCAGCCATGTCATCATCCATATAGCCTGAGAAGTCTTTGCCAAACATCTCAATCTCTCGAACGAGTTTGTCGGCGCAAGCTTTAATGGGCATTCCCGTGCAATGATATCCCTGGGGATACAGAGTGCGCTTCCCTTGAGATCGCGCGACCCGAGCAGCAAACTCGACCTTTGAGACAGTGAAGCCATGGCCCAGATGTGGCGATCCATTAACATATGGGTAGGCCATCGTACCGAAAAACTTTGGAAATTTCTGATGAAGACTTTCAGGCGACGTAGAAGCTGGAAACTCTGATAACGAAGGTGCATTCGACTCAAACACGTGAAATTCTTGCCATCGCTTCTGGAATTCCTTCTCGGTCGCAATCAAGGCGTCACGCTTTTCCGTATTCTCAATTTTGATTGTCCCCTTGGAAGTGGAATCTGGACCTAGAGCTGCCGCGGTTGCTGCTGCGGCCATTTTTGAAGATAGGAGGATGGAAAAGCGCCTCAGCGCTCTGGAAGGCAGTATTGTGGATTAAGTTTCTAGGGAAAAGATCGAAACATGAAGAGTAACTCGCCCTCGAGTGTAGAGACTTTTTTCTCCTCAATCAGCTGTTGACTCACTTGCTTAGATTACACCAGCTAGAAAATGTTTCGAGTCGTTACGAAAGTTTCCAGCCTTCGGAGTTTCCTTTCACCGATCTAATTTTATGCCTCGTCGCCTTCATATGATCGAAGAAGGACGTTCGATTGAGACATTCGACTGCTTCGTCGACATCGTTCTGTCCTTCACCGTCTCTACAATGTTTCCCTCGGCCATCTTACGCAATGGGAACTTTCAATTTGATGTTGAAAATAACCCATATAGAGCTAAGAAGGTCTGGCCTCCAGATTTCTCCAAATTGTCACCAAAGTATCAGTTCAAGCTCGAGCGAAGATACAGACGACGAACGAAGCTAGCTTGGGCGCGGCCACAATGGACGAAATTCACGAAGTTGGCTCAATACGGACTGTCTATCTGTATGGTATTCCTATCCACTCCCAGGTCAGGGCTGATGTGCAGCAGCTTTGGTCGGTTACATGATTTTATACTACGACTTTGAGCAAAACGACCCTGCACAGCAGCCATTTCAAAGTGTTTGTCTTCTCCAACTGCTTTATCACTTCGAAACTGATGAAGGAATAGATTCGGAAATGGTACAAAGAGCTTGCAGACTCCATATGGACCCATTCCACGCATACCCTCGATCGCAGTCATTTGCCTCGAAAAGAAAGCTGAGCGCGATATTGTTAGGCACTTGAATTTGAAGATATTACAACGATGTTATGGATGGGAACAACAACATGGGGATAAGACGCTGTGCTACGGAGGCGTTGGCACGCTGCTGCGCATGTCCTGCTTTTACATTTCAGTGCTCCACGCTACTCCACACTTGAAGAGCTACCACGCTCCAACACTCTAAGACCGACAACTCTTCAGTTTATGTGATGGCCATGTGCAGAAGACACCCAGCGTGCTCGACGACAAACATCTAGCAGTACCTTGAATCAAAGGAGGAGAAAATTCATCACCTACTACGAAGGAAATAACCTTAGGTAAAGCGGAATAACAGAGGTCGATATATCATCGTATTCGCCAAAGCAATACGCAAATTTGAAAGCCCAGCCGCCTTTCCAACTCCGGGCATCCTCGTCTCCAACACCTTCATAGTCTGCTCAAATACCTTCCTCTGTGCCCTCTTACCCACGTCCTCATAAATCCACTTCTCTACATCTTGATTCTGACCATCATTCATGTACTCTCCGTGAGATTCTGGACCGGTGGAGGCACCATGCACGAGAGTTCGAGAACCCACTTCCGCCGAACGTGCGATGGTCCAACACAGGATTAAAATGAAGATTTGGTACCCAAGGCTGTCGCCTTCTGCAATGTTGGTGGCGCATAAACCGGGATTAATGAGGTCGATTGTCACTGGTGGTTTGGATGACTTGTCGTTGAGGCGAGAGACCAGTTCGCGAACGAATAGCACTTCCAATAGCTTGCTGACGCGGTATCTGCCTCGTAAGTGAATCGTAAGTCTACGTATGAAATGGAACAAAAGAAGCTGACATGGAGGTAGGAACTCACTTCTCGTCTCCATTCAAAATTTTATCATTCAACTTCTCATAGAGGTCCGGGGCGTTGATCTCCTCGAAGTTGGTCAATTTGTAAGCCTCAGAGGTCACAACAACCAAATGAGGCGATGAATCTGCAAACTTCGCTTTCGCCTCCTTCAACTTTGGCAGCAGTGTTAACGCGAGCAAGAAGGTATTGAGAACGTTCACTTGGAAAGTTTGTTCGAATCCCTCAGCCAAGAACCATGTGGAACTGTTGACCCCGGCATTCTCTACCAGTATGCCCACGCGAGTAAGGTGCCCTTTTACGTGTTCGGCGAACTTGAGCGTGGACGCAGTACTGGTAAGATCAAAGGCCTCACTTCAATCGCATCGGCCTCGGTTCTATGCTTAACACTTCGTACAATATCTTCCTTTGCAGACTGACCTTTAGAAATAGTACGAACAGCAAGAATAAGTTTGGCGCAGCTCAGTCGATAGAAATGGCGTGCCGCCTCGAAACCAAGGCCAGTATTTGAGCCCGTGACGATAACCGTTTGATTGACAAAAGTTTGGGTTGGATATGATGGCGCACGGAAGAGCTGTGAGTAGAAAAACGTTCGATATGCACCGCTTTGAAGATCAATATGAAACTCTTCGGCCATGTTGGACGAATATGGTAATAGGACAGAAACCAGAAGGTACAGCGCGGAAAGCAAGGAGGATATCGGTCATTGTTGAAGTCTTAAATAAGGTCACTATGGTAAAGCTACCTACCCTCAAAACTGACCAATTCTCGCCTTGGAGGTCTGAAAGCAGTAAGAAGATCGGCGGACCAAATTGCTGATCATCTAACGAAGACGTCATGTTCAACATTCTTCTGACTGTGTTGGGACGGGTCCAAAGCAATTGTAATTGATCCACCTGCGGAGTAATGGCTCCCCTGCCAGCACCGACGATGGAACCTTCAATAACTACAAAGGTATTGGGCCCCATGATTGCAGCAGCAAAGGTGGTGATGGTCACAGTGACGACTTATGAGGTTCCTGTCCGCGTGAGCCGACGGTGAGACCCACTCGATGAGAAGCGTTTTCAGGCAGGGAGGATGAAGAACCGACCATGGGAATGGATATTTAATCAGTTTCCCGATAGGACGGAAGCCGCTGTCCGCGTTCGCTGGTACATGTTGCAGTCGTCTACACAAAGTTTACGGTAATCGAATGAGCCTATAACAGTAGGCGCCGTTTCCCGCTGGAGACTTCAAAAGACGACGCACCTCTTGTGCGGGATCACGATGAACGGAGGTAGCGAGAAAGTTACAACTGTCCCTGAGCGGCTTTGGGTTATCAACAGATGACCATGCTGCACAAAAAATTGAAGAGATTTTACGGTAAGACTTTAAGTCGAATAAAGCTTTGTTACGAGGATGATAGCCCTCCCCTTTAGAATCTTCTTCGCCCTATGGAGTCAGAATAGCCGATGTAGGCCGGCGTATCTTGGTATAAGTACATTATTAAGCTTTCAGGTTTCCCGATCTTAGGTACATCGCGGACTACGCTTTTCTTTATCATAGCTGCGCAACTACTCCAGGATGGTTAATTACCTCCCTGAAATGGAAACGAAACTCGTGACTTCGATTCTCCACAGATTTCCAGGCATCCACTCCTCCAATTCGCCTTTGGGCATGCTTGGAGCCTCGTTAAGAAGGTCTGTGAGAAGTTCTTGTACCCTCCTTCCTCAAAAATATTGAACCACTCTTCCTCCTTTTCCTCGAGCCATTTCACAGCCTTCATTACAGCATCTAACTCAATTTGTTTCATTCTCATTTGCTCTTCGTCTTCTCCTTCTGCTCCTTCTCGTTTTTCTCCTCCGGCACCTTCGCCTGCGTTATTGTCATCTTCGTTTCGCTGTTCAAGTTTCACTTCATATATCTGGGGAGAGAAGTCTGTGAAATCAAGTATTGCGACCTGCATCCATGAGAGCTTCGATATCGTCTCTTTTAGAATTGGTATGGGAGTGTAAGCGTTCAGGTATACAGTCTCCAGCTCGGCGTTATTGACTCGCTTGAAGTTTGTCAAATAGTTGCCTTCGACCGATACTAGACCACCTTCATGGGCAGACTCCCATGAAATAGTACGTATCCCAGGTTGCCGGGCACAGTGTTCTAAGATTGTCTCGCCTTTTTCTTCGTCATATCTCTTCTGCATCAGATTGATTGTATCCGGCCATATAAAGGTGCGACGCATTTCACGGGCTAGCTGTGCGGCGAAGGCAACTTGAGCATGCACAGCGTCAAGCATTCCGGCAATGTTCACCGTTCCGAGGAGAGAGGGAGGTTTTGTGTAATAGTCGTCCATGTCTCCGAACCCTCCAAAGTAATATCCGAAGTACGTCTTGAGACTCTGCTCGACACAGGCAAAATGGAGCGTGGTGGACTCGCTGACAAGGTTTTGGGTGGCTTGAGGCTGCCCAAACGTACCTTCCCAACCGAGATTCATAAAGTTCTAGCAAAGTCAATATAGAAGTAGAAACCACATTGAGGATCAGGCGTACCGTGTAATGCGAGAGATTCAAATGATGCACGTTCAAAGAATGTTCATCGGATTCCATGGTCTGGCCAATGTCATTCATTATCGCTTGGTCCCATTCATGGGTTTCATTCCACCTAGCATAGCTGCGGTGGAAGAACTGACGAGTGCGTTCGGTGGACCTGGCGAAATACCAGCCGATATTGTAATCTGTGGCATTGACATGATCAGGTTGGAATTGGATATCCCAAGTCTTATCCGAAAGCGGAAGCATGTGTTCGAATGGATCAGCTGTTCCGGTCAAATAGACGTCTCCATCGAGAAACACAAAGTTGTAACCGTTAGAAATAAGGTCCATACCGATAGAAAACTGAGATGATTAGACACATATCAGCAATAGTCAGACCCTCTTACCTTGATGAACGCAACTGAATCTCCAATGAAATGACGGTACGCATGAAAACCTCGCGCATCGGCACAACACTGATCGAGGCAGATTACAATAAAGTCTTCACCATATCCCCATTGATCTAGCCGATCGCGAAAGTTGCGATGAGCATGAACATAGTTACAATCGCCAATTGTGATGAAAGGAACACGGCCAACTGGCACGCGACCCGATAACCAGGAGATGAAGTGTGAATCTTTGTGACTATCTTGACTATCTTGACTATCTTTGCTCGGAGAGTCTGGCCGATGAGATTTGGTCCTATAACCCAACTCGTACCACAAGTCTGTGGGGATAGGTTGTGTAGGAGGTTGCATTGGAATAGGCGTGAGCGTCCAGTCCGCTGTCGACGTGTCAATTACTGACCCAGGTGGCTGGAAAGCACTGTTGTAGACTAATAGGAGAATGGCCGAAATAACACATGCGAACACAAGGCGCTGTGTTCGACATATCGCCATTTTAGCCATGATTTCGCTCTGAACAGCGCATCAAAGGATGGTAGGTTGATCTATCTATGCTGAATAAGTATAAATAATCGCCTTGATATGGCTGAACTGATTCTTGACGAACAGTGAAAGCAGTTCGATAATTATCCCTTAAGGAAAGGAAAAGGGTGCGGAGATCTTCAAAGCGGCCTCACATGACTAATCCTGGATATTGGCTGACTGGTTTTGGATTCTTCTGATCGAGATGTTGGCACGAATTACCATAATCCAGCCAGTTCAGGGGTTTCGGGGCGAATGAGGCGTCATGCTTTGCGAGGTCTCGTCACTTGTATTCTCGTATTCGAAATCATTGTCATTTGCTTGGCATAACCCCCCCTCTCCATGGATCAAATGTGGATTTTGAGGTTAAAATGCGCAAATATCTCGACCACCACGAGGAATTAGCTCTTTAAATTAATAGATATTTGCAATAAGCAATTGCTGCATCTTTTGATACCAAATTTACCATATTTGCATGTGTGTTGGTGGAGATATTTACGGTAGAAGTGCGTTTTTGACCAAGTGTATCACTAAAAATATTACTTCCATTGCAAATATCTCGACCACCACGCGCCTAATACAATCGAATTTTATATCAAATTATTGCTCTAACTGCATATTATCACATACAGATATATCAATTATATCAGACGCGTGGTGGTCGAGATATTTGCAGTGCAAGTAATATTTTTTGGCGTATCTTTACCGCGATGGCAACGCGTCAAAAATACGAAAAATACTACTTCTTCTGAAAATATCTCCACCATCTAGTATCTAATATAATTGAATTTGGTGTTAAATTGTTCCTCTAACTGCATACTATCTTATACGTACATATCAATTATATTAGATGGGTGGTGGTCGAGATATTTGCAGTGCAAGTGGTTTTTTTTCGTGTTTTCGACGCGTTGCCGGCCTTACAAGTCAAGAAAACAGGTCACCTCTCATATCTCCACCATCACACAAGCAAATACGGTAAATTTGATATCAATAAATACAGTAACTACTCATTATTAATATCTATTAATTTTAACAGCTAATTCCTCGTGGTGGGCGAGATATTCGCGCATTTCCATCTCATTGAGCATCGAGAGGGGGGGGGTATGCCAAGCAAATGACAATAATTTTGAATACGAGAATAAGAACTCGCCAGCCTTGTCCGTCAAGGACTAGTTGACCACGCATTCCATTCTCAACAAACTCATAACAATATAAACAGCACTACAAAGCCCCTCACCACGTCAGTAGTACTAACGGCAATGTGGCATAATCCGATACTTGCAAAGACAGGCAAGATGATCGAAGGTAGGCTGCCGCTCCTCAAAATCCGGATGGCTGTGCTGAAGATAATTGCTTTTGAGGTCTTACGAGCGGGCTGAAATGCGGAGGCAACCCTGATTCATAACTGGCCAGTTACCCATCTCAGAATTGCCACGTTGACTGTTCGAAACAGTTCACTGGCCGAAATGTTTGCCCTGCGTAGTATTTTGCCTCCATGATTTGCTTCTGTGTGCTGGCGTTCATTGAGTCGAGCGGGAGGGCCAGGAATGCAGGCGCCACCAATTTTAGACCAGTGTACAGGGGGTTGTAGTCAACACCGACCGTTAGCGTGGAGTTGATCTCTGCCTTATGGGAAAACGTATCGGTTTGAATACACGCTAACGGTCGGAGTTGACTTACCCCCGTATGGTATCCGGCCACTCTATCTTAGGGCTAGTTACTCCTGGTTAAGGGCGAATGGGAGCGTGTTGAACTGAAAGGGCGTGGCGATTTGTTAAATGAAAGGCGGTGGATTTGGCAAGTGTTAAATATAGCTTTGGTGGTATGATTACGGATCCTACTTTTAAGGAGACGTCTATGTATGGGTTTTACGCTGTGACGGCAGCCCTGACTGTCCTCCACAAGCCCACTCTTGCAGCTTATTCGTCGCTTTGCCAAAGTATGGCTCGACTTCATATGTCCATAGCGCCGAAACGGCAAGCAGGATGGCACCAAAGCACGGTAGCACTATGACCATCGTGAAGGCTCCCGGGAGAGGCATTTTGCCGTTGACATATTCAATACCTACTAACCACTGTGGCCCGAATATCATCCATACAAGCAGACTCCGTATTAATGGCCCGTGGAGTAAGTACAGCGAGAAGCTAATACTGCCGAGCCATGTCAGGAATGGCATGTTAAATAGTGCTCGCAGATCCGGTGAGAAATAAACGCTGAAGCAGAGCACTTGGGCGCCGATGCCACACCAATACCGACCCATGTCCGCATTTTCAGGAAAGATTAGGTGGCCGATGAAAGAGAGCTGTCGCGTCCATGGCTTCCAGTCCTGGAATTCTGACGGGAAAGACATTAGGAATAATCCTAGGATAGCACCGACGACGGCGAGAATGCGTGTATGTCTCGATTCAAATGAGCGGACTGCGGAGCTGTAGAGTTCGGACAGGAGAACACCGGCCGCGGTGGAGCCAAGAAGGCTTTCGCCGGATACCCAGCTATAGCTGTAGGCGAAGAGTATGGCATAGATGCGGAATTTAGGTGTCATAGTGATAGTAATGAGGATGAGCACGAAGATATACATTGAGCCTCTGAGTAGGTGAGGTAGAGCCCATTGCGGCTGATCGTAGATGTTCTCTTCCTTGATCCATGTGTTAAGGAGAGCCTGGAAGAGGTCCCAGAGGGCTTGGCGCCAGCTTTCGCTTGGATCGGGACTATTGACTTGGATCCAGTAGGCACTGCTTTCACGTGCAAGATCGAAGAAGCCAAGTTGGCAGAATAGCCACGCGATAGCCGTCACTGCGGCTGCCGGCAGCACTAGTCTTGCGGTTCGGGTAAGAGCATTTCGCGCGAGAATTGTTAATGCTCCTTCGACATCACCGTAGTGTGCCTGCTTGAGAGGCTTAAGTGGGTTCACAAAGCCCATGAGCATGAAGAAGACTGCCACCCATGCCTGTCCTTGGACGACGAGTCGGAAGATAGGTCGTTGGAACAACTGTGAAGGACCGTCGATGCCATCATCGCAAGGCCGGACGAACTCTGTCCAGAATGAGAGTGTGAGATGTGAAGCCACAACACCGAGAGCGGCTACCCCTCGAAGGCCCTATATCATATGGTGAGAAACAGAATCGCATTATACTTTAGAGTGGGAATGGAGGTCCGGCACCTACATCTGCCCAACTGGTTCCTCGAGCCGAGGTAGATTTGTCTGGCAAACAAAGGGTGGATTCAAATTTGGAAAGGAGGGAGGAGATCTTCATGAGGAGCATGCTGTTGATATTCGTGTGGTAGCTCAATAATTTGTCAAACTAGCCAAGCCCTTGCAGCGTTAGAAAGGAGAGCAGGTAGGTGAATTCTGCAGAGAACGAACCAGGAAGAATACCAGAGGAAGATGGTCGTTGTATTAAAATTTTTATCTGAGATTACGTGCATGGTTCAGCCAGCCTGTGGCACTTTCAGTCTTTAAAACATCAAGGCTGAAATATAAGCGTAAAATGTAAGAACAAGCCAAGGGAGATATCGAGGCGGTAATGGTGGAGGAACTGGGGATGGGACATGCGGCGACGTGGAGTTATACCCTGCAGCGGGAGACGATCACATTAGTGCCTCTGATGCCCCTGAAGCTGGGCCGAGAGCCGACTCCGCACCCCGCAACTAACCAGCTATTGGATAATTGGTGCAAAACCTAAGACCGCTTTCATCAAAACATTTATTAATCTACCGCCAAAAGCACAAATTCAAGCTTCGTTCCTCAACGCTCTTCTGGGCAAACCGCCGTGACGGTATGCGCCTGGCTATCATATCACCTGCCTATTCAGTTGGATGACTGCGCCTGCTAGCTGTACACATACCTCGCTTAGAACGAAGAATCTTGCGACTCTTTCTTTACCTCTCAGCTTGACAACTGTGCCACATCTCTCCTGTCTCTGAGACACCAGCTTCGTCACAACGTCGACATACTTTGGTATGGTAGCCCGTATCTCTTCATTCGTGATCTCACACTTCAAGAGATGACCACAAGAGAACATGGCCGCCAAATGCTAACATATCGAGGCCTTGCCAGGTTAGTCTGAGCACAGAGTGACCGACGCCAGATGGAATAAAAAAAATTGACTGGGGTGCGGGATCGTGGTGTGGGGCTCACACAAGTGCCCCTGCGTCAGGTGCACAGCCATTCTCACTTTCACCACTACTCGTCAGCCTAAGTTCCAACTGATCTGTTCGTTTTTCAGATACTTCCACCATTGAGTAAGCGCTAGTAACGGTGCCGTCAGACTGCAGCGCGGTTATGTAGAGTCTCCGACCATAAGCAATGCAGTTGAGAGTATCTTCGTAGACATAGGCTAATTTTTCAGCAAAGTTATCTAGCACCTAGCTAGAATTGCGCAATAATTGGGCTCAAAGATGTAGGTAGGTAGTTTCACTTCAGGTAGGTAGCTAGGTAAGCTCGCACGGCTATGGTTGTGGTCCGTGACGACAAATTTCAACGGTTAGTAGCTCCAATTAACTGCGGCGCGAACGAGCCCTTAATCCCGGGTTCAACCACTGTGCAATCCTTCCAATATATGGGCAGAGGCTAATCGCGGAGATTCGTCCTTCCGTGGAAGAAAACACTTATGTCATTGGGGTGCGCTTGTTAGCAGCTTGACTTCGTCTACCGTTGGCAGCCGCTAGAATACCTGTGGCAACACCGCTTCTGTAAATTGAGTAGATTTTCACTACTCTTATCCTTGACGTACATAGACAATAGAATGGTTCGCCGTTCCAGCCCTTGACAACGTTTCGCGCCGGCATTTAGACACGTGGGGTAAGGGGAAATCACACCTTTATCTCTAATAGTCAGACGTCGCGGTGGTGGGCTGTGTCGGGCTGGCACGAAGGTATCGTGAAGCTGCTGATTGACGACAGAGTTATATTCTTCACTCTCGATCCTTCCTTCAAATCATTCTTCCATTGATATTCGTTAAGGCGAAGGGAGATGACATTTCAAGGCCGTTTCATCATTTGTTGACTCTTCGACATCATATCCAAGTCATGATTCTCCATGTTGTTTCTGTATCGTGACAAATTGTTCACAGTCAAACTCGTTTCTTCATCGTCACTTTCATGTCACCGTCCATGGTCATCACTCCGTTCCCACCGAACCTTTTTGCAAGTCCCGGGAACTTGTCTCTCTCATTGCCTTGTTCGTCGATGAAGCTGATAGGTTGGATGTCATAGTTCAGTAAGACTGTCGCCACGGCAGCCAGAACCTCTTGTTTAGCAAATACTCTTCCTGGACATATCGTTTTCCCACCTCCGAAGGGGAAGAAGCTGCCACCAGTCCCCGTCATTGTAAACATGTCAACTCCAGTGTCTAGGTCACGTTTGATAAACCTCTCGGCGTAAAAGACGTCATGTGGTGGGTTTATCCACCGTTGTTCATCTCGTTGGGCCAGCCAACTTGGTGCCATGACCATTTCACCTTTTCGAAATTGGATCTTCCTCTTTCCGTCGCCCAACGGTAGTACAAGGTCCGCATTGATGTCTCTTGTGACCAATACGTCCGCATACAGTCTCAGAATCTCTTGGAAAATGCTTTGAAGCAGGGGAAGTGATATGAGCGTGGAAATGTTGAGGCCATCATCATTCCTTGCTGTCTCCAACTCAGCGAGCACACGCGGCAACAACGTCTTATCGCCTTTCGGATTCAAGATGTGCAAAAGCATCCATGTCGAAGCTGGAATGGCGTTGCTGCTGAGGGCAAACACAACTCCGAGATCTGCGCCCGCCTTGCATCGAACGGAAATGCCTCTGTACATGTAGAAACGTTGGCGAGCTCTGTTGAGGCGCGATCCGTAGATGGGTTCCCATCTCACATCGTCCGGTTCAATCGGTTGACCTCTGCTTTCTTCCCAGACGGCCTCGTGCCATCTCTCCATCCCAGCCAATGCCTTTTCTCTGGCTTTGTATTCCTCTGGAATGATGAATTTCGGCAGGCCAAAGAACAGCGGCAACATGGCTCTGTCGAAAGCCCAAAATTCCTTCTCCAACTCGGGATACACCTCCAACAACCTCGTCCCCAGGAAAGCATCCGTTGACGCCTTGAACATGCGCTCCCTCAACCAAACCGACAGCAGCACCTCGCCACTATCTTCTCCGGCCCTCTCCTTCAGCGCCTCCCGAAAGCGAGTGCCAAACTCCTCCGTCAGCTCACTGACGCGATCGGTGCGGATCATATACTCGTACTGCGACTCGGAGGTCTCCCAGCGCGGGTCGACGCGGTCCTCCGGCCGGCCGGTGGCCTCGACGGCGCCGTAGAACTTGGCGATGTCGGCGCGCGCCACGCCAAAGCTATTCTGCATGACCTGCGCGTTGAAGCGGTCGCGCGTCGGGCTCCGCGCCTTGAACAGCGCGTGCACCGCGCCGGCGTCGAACAGCACGTGTGTCGGCTGCCCGCCCAGCAGCAGCGTGCAGGCGCCCGTCGGGCGGAGGCGGTATGTCGAGAAGAGCCGCGTCCAGAATTGGCCCGGGTACGGTGCGAGGAAGGAGAGGGAGTTGCCGAGATAGGGGACGCTGTAGGGGATTTGAGGCGGCCCTTGTGCGGTGTCGGATGGGCGGGTGAAGCTGCTGAGGCGGCGGTGGTAGCGGAAAGTTGTGTAAGCGTAGGTTAGTGTAAGGATGAGGATGGGAAGGATGAGTAGAGAGAGGATGAGGACAGCTGGCGAGATGGCGGAAACGGTGTGAAGGATGTCCTGGAGTGCCATTGTCAACGATGCTTAAGAGTGATAGAAGATGTGAACGAAGGAAAGTAGAATTGGGGCCAGAGATCAAACCGACGTCTCCAAAGTACAGCTCGGGTTGAAAGGCTGAACAGCTATTTGCGGATAAGCCCTAATTAAACACTAGAGTAAGCCCTAAGGTAGTTATGGATTCTACCACCAGTCGGGCATAGTCGGCCTCGCCAACATGTGTAGCAGACTAGCAGCAACGCAGTTAGCCGTTAGCCAGGCTGTTTTTCGGGGGTTGATTTACCGTCACAAACCGCCAAAAACGAAGGTCAATCTGCCATCAGGTTTTTTTAAAGTACCTAGTAAATGTTTGTTGTATACATCTGCATTAGCGACCCAATGCAACTATACCTATAAGTCTCAATACAAGCGAAACAGAAAGCTACGAAAGACATCAAGGCTAGAAACATGGTATAGAGTTTATACCACCTTGATTGAATGCATGGGATAACCGTGGTATCGTTACGACCAATCGCTACATAGAAAGCAAATGCTACGATGGTAACGAATAGGAAGATCATGTACATCAAATTAAGTGTGAGTGATGTCCCTGAAAAAGTCTTTTCTGAAGTGATAAGCGTATTTATAAAGAGAAAGACCGTCACGCCGAGAAAGGGGAGAAGACACAATAGGTAAACAAAGCCAATGATGTAAGTTACCCAGCGATAGCGAGATTGAGAGGGTAGGTTCTCAGACGGCTCGAATCTGGTAGCAGTTTCTTTTGAGCGTGTTTCGATTTGTTTAGCGGAAGTGTCTTTTGAGCTAAGGATTTTGATTAGCGCTTGTCCAGACATAAGGCTGGCTATTAACCTAATGTTTGTAGCAGTCGTTTGCCGGCCTGCTACAGTACTAAGCTTTTCTTCGCTGCTTTCCGACGTTGCATAAGCTCCATCTTCTGAAAGCCACAAAGCAGCAGGAAGTCGGAAAAGTCCATAAATAGCGAAAGGCATGAAGAGTGTCGCCAAAGAGAAAGGTATGTACCGCGGCGACTTAGTGAAAGATCGTGGTATAATTATGATCTCCCAGATTGCTTGTACGCCCTGGAGTGTCACAATAGTAGTCTTGACAGTGGATTCAGAGAGAAGAAGTGCGCGATTCTGTTCTGGTAAACGTGTGCAATAAGCTCTGCTCTTAACCATTATGCTCTCAGAACCGTCCCAGCCATTCTCCACCCAAAATGCTGTGTTCGTGGCAGCCATATCTGAGGAGGTCCATCGTCGAGCTCTGACACGTCAGCTGAATGTAGCATAATATCTCCAAAAAAGCGATGTGGGATTGAGGTGAGTGATTCTATCGTGCCATTTTGGGGGTTCTCTCCAGAGAATTGCGTAACGAAATGTTTTTCGAATTGTAATAGACCAAGACCTTTGGTGCCATTAGCATGGGTTTCGTCGTCAATTTCCAACGGGAAGTTGAACTGATCTACAATGGAGCTGAAAGGAAAGCAAGTGCTAGCTTCTCTACGATACCGAGAAGACTCTAGGTGGCCAATCGGATCGATTGTGATGGGACCTGTGGGAAAGCCTGGGGTGGCGCATCGAAGTTTGTGTCTGAACTGCGGGTGGCCATTTTGAAGTTTCAAAAAGTTCGAAGTTTCTCATCATTTGGTCTCTCTGGCCTTTATCGCGGCCTGAAGCAAATTTCTGGAGCAAAAGAGCAGGTGGTCTGTGCAAAATCACACCAAAACTTTATACCATTGCATTTGACGCAACTTCGCAATTTCTCATCTCGCGAAGAACCGCGAAGTCAAGATGTCTTACTACGACGAGATCGAAATCGAAGACATGACCTTCGACTCTACTCTTCAAATCTATCACTACCCGTGTCCCTGCGGTGACCGCTTTGAAATCTGCATCGCCGACCTTCGCGACGGAGAAGACATTGCTATTTGCCCCAGCTGTAGCCTTATGATCAAGGTCATATTTGATGCTGTACGATCCATATTACTTTGATCCAAGAGTATAGGATAAGTAGTACTGACGATGTATAGGCTGATTTGCCCAAAGAAGAGCCAACAAAGGAAGAGCAAAAGCAAGCCGTCGTTGCGGCAGGGTGAACTTTGAAGACATTTAGGATCTATTCGTACTCCTTTCTGAGCGTATCGTCCCATAAACCGCTCCGACGTTGCAGCTGGTTACTCAGCTCCAAAAAGCCGAACAAACCTGTCCTCGATTTCTACGTCTCTAGCGCACATCCTGCTACGATATCGAGACTAAGGACTATAATCAAGGCAGAAGATTGATTTGGAAATGAGATCCCGTGCGGTTACGCGATTTGGAAGTTCCAAACTGAAGCATTTCCCGACTGATAGAATCTTTGGCGGAAAACGAGGAGGATGGTAGCGGTGAATGGGAGGTGCACATAACTGCTCGAGACTACTAGTAGATGGTCCCTCAAAGTAGGAGGGTAAAGAGATTGGCAGGTAACACCAACAGCGAAAATTATCCATTCATACCGACAGTCGCCAGTTCAAGAAGTACAGTAGTGATTTCATTTGGTGACGTCAAGGAAGACGACATCAGATTGTCCTTTCTTCTCAAGATTCGCGCCATATTAAACGGTCGATACTATACAAAATAGATAGAAGCGCTCTTGATCTTCTTCATACGTTCCATTTCTGAGTTGTATTGCCATCTGAAAGCTCCCGTTTTCACTCAACGGTATCCGCAAATGTACTTCCAGCAGATACATCTTCGGGTTCCATCTCGATTCCAATCTCCTTCTTCAGGAGTTCCTCCAGACTGCTACCATCCCTTAAATAGACCCAATGACCGCTTCCTCCACCCTCTTTCTGGTGCATTGATTCTCCCAGTAGCACCCAGTCATATCGCTTCGGTCCACTTATCGGTGAGCTTAGCCAGATTTGCTTGTTTGGTGGTTGCTTGTTGAGTACATAGGTGCCTTTTGTACCCATATCAATGTTTAGTACGCCATCCTACGCATAGTAATGTTAGCGTTGCTGAAGAATCACTTCCGTGCGAACATCGTACCGAATACTCCACATCTAAATCGCCTTTCTCTTCCTGCCTCTGCTCCAATTTCCGTTGTAGATCCTCCATGAAATAGTCTGATAGCCTATGAAAGTCGGCAAGTTCTATCTCCGTCCTTTGCGTAGGCTTTTGCACCTCTGATTCTTCCGTCTTCGTAGGTTCACTGTCTTCGCCAAGTATGCCGTTATACCTGGACGAAGTCTGGAAGTTCCGGGGTGCAGGCAGGATATATTGAAGGATCGGAGTTCGCAAATGTCGTCTCCATTCTGATACTCTTGGGTTCGTGCAGAAAGTGCGAGCTGCGTTACGTAGTGAGCTTGGGTGGGAACGTCGGGCGGTCGATGTCGCTGAGCGAAAGACAATGCGAGCTGCTGATTGCGAAGCCATTACTGAGAATACAATACGATCAACCAGTGGCTCCTATAAGCTCCAATGGAAGCTAGCCCTAATGCGTGTGAGAGATAATGTTCGCGGACGGCGTTGTGTTTGACGGAGAGAAGCTTGAAGCGCACTGCAAAAGCAATGCGGCAACTCCCCACTTCCGACATCTTGCCTGCAGCATAGAAACTCCTGTGCATATTCTTAAACCAAACGGCACGCCAACACATAAACAAAGTTGATCAAGATGATAAACGCTGTGCTCGTCTTCAATAACTCTGGGCAACCTCGCCTTACAAAGTTCTATACTCAACTCGTAAGCTTCCTCCCGCCGCATGCCCAAACATTTTAGTACTGAGAGTCTAATCATCCTCAAGGACACAGCTGTTCAACAACGATTGATATCTGAAATCTTCACCCTTGTATCGAACCGTCCAAATAGCGCCTGTAACTTCCTTCCTCTCCCGCCGCTTCTCGCCAGCAGCAGCACACCCTCTACATCCTCACAACAGCACAATGACACTCCTTCTCTCGTGACATATCGACATTATGCCACCCTGTACTTCATCGTCATTTCCACGTCCATGGAATCGCCGCTCGCGCTCTTGGACCTCATTCAAGTCTTCGTCGAGGCGCTAGATCGGCTTTTCGAGAATGTGTGCGAGCTTGATCTGATTTTCAACTTCGAGACGCTACACGCCGCGCTAGGAGAGATGATTGTAGGCGGTGTTGTTGTAGAAACCAGACTGGATAGAGTGGTTGAAGGCGTGAGAGCCCAAGGAAGAGTTGCTAAGAGACCGACAGGTGACAATAGTGCGGTGGTGGGAAGACTAGGGACATTAGGAGGGTTTGGAAGAGGAGATGGGGTTTGGGCTGGGAGGTGATGTTGAAGAGACTGAGAAGAGTACCGTGACAAAGTTGCAATCTGTCTGCTTGTCAAAAATGATAGCAGTATTGAACTTGTATACGGTGTGGGATCGCCGCTCTGGCAGAGGCATGGGACGACCCAACAGAAAGCTCTTCGGCGTTACCAGGGTGTTTGACGGCCGTTTTGATAGATTGACATCTTGAGGCGGTAGTCGCCTTTTGTGCACAACCTGGGTCAGGAGATAACTTCAAGCTTCCATTGTCAAATATGGTATTTAGAACAAATCGACAACACCGGCGAAGTAGTGAGGAACCAGAGAAGTCAAGGTAAAACCTATTCCTGAAAGCATTCAAACGATGTGGCAACTTATGAGGGATCGACCCATTTGTAGCTTCTAGAAGTAATGACAATGGCTCTAATGCTAGCAGCACTTGCTTTACAGCCCATCAAAATCGATCCCAGGTACCTAAACGCCATTCCAATGCCGTCAATAAACTCCGCTAGTCCTCCCATTCTTCGTCCAGATTATCTATCAACCGATTTTCATCGTCTGAGGATGATCCTCTCGGTGGTCTTCCATTCGCGCTTATTGAAAGACGGCTGTAACCTTTTCGACGAGGTAGGAATCGGGTACAAGAAGAAGTGAGGATAATGAACATGTCCTGCTTTCATGAGTCTGTTTTCCTATGGCGATTTGAGAGGTAGATGTGTACTTACGCTGATGAATCCGCAGATACCAGCCCACATTGAATAATTTGGTAGCTGCCGCCACCCTCGTTGGTGCATGACCGTACGCTGGTATACGCAACCGCCGACAAGATATACCAAGAGCGCAATCAGCATGCTGTGAGAAGTGAGCAGAGATTCCTTAGCAAATGAATTGCTCTTCACTTACATTACTCCAAAGACACCTCCTGGTCCAAGTGCGCCACTTGAGGAATCATTCTCTGCTCCTCCGCATGCAGCAGGAGATCTAACTTCAAAGAAATAAGTGCATTCATCTTGACTAGCGCCTACAAATGCGACGGATGCTTGTGGAGATTTGGGTGCCAACGGCTCTCGTTCACACAGCAGTGATATTATGGTAGATTTTCTTCGTCCTTGTGATTTTGAAGGTGTCTTAGGTTTACGGTCGTAGTCATCATTGTCGTCGTCATCTCCAATAAGCTCGGAGGCTCGAACATCGTCGTCGTCAGACAATAACGATCGTTTCTTATCAGTTGAATCGCAAGGAGAACCGCCGGTGTAATTGAGGACTAATTTCCGCCCGCGAAGTACAAGTTCGGAGTTTTGTTGCCTATTACCAAAGGTTAGCCAAATAGTAATACTCATAATGGCTTTCTCGAAGCGTACCCAATTGAATATGTCTTAGAACCAACCGTGTAGAAAGCGCTAACATTTTTCCACAATGAGCTAGACACTCCTTCAACGTAGTCCAATTCTTCCACTACCGGGCCGCAGAAGTTCATAGTAAAGTTGTGACCATAGTCATAACCTTTGGCGTGCCAACTCTCGACATGATCGTCCTTTTTTGACTTGGATTCTTTGTTCGGTGGATGAATTTGTAATGGTTTTATATCGAAGAAGGCACCGCTACTAGGAGATCGAATAGTACACGGTTTGAATGGTTTCTCTTTGGATTTGTCGTCAGCGGCAGAGGCGGCGAAGGCGCTGAGTGCCAGCACTGCGCAAGTGTAGGAGAACCTCATCGTAGAGCGCTCATGGATGGAATAAAGATAAAATGAGACTCGACAGCGCACCTGTCGGATAAGATAGAATGGGATTATCGTCTGAATGAGAGAATGCGAAAAGACCAGGTAGTGGAAGCGTCGGCCGTTGCGTCTCACATGATGGTGCCTGGGGCAACGACGAGGCTGACAATCGAAACGCGGCGCAGCTTCAATTTGAGATTCAGGGACTGGGTCTGAGCGTAATTGAAAAGTCGGATCGCGAGGTTGCCGAGCGTGGCCACATCGTATCATGCTCAACAAGACTGTAAATCTACCGCGACATCCGGGAAAACCAGATTCACATACTTCTGACTGTCAGCGAATAAATTGATGAGCAATCGCTCCGCATTCCTCTCAACTTGCCATTGTCTTCGTCAAGCTGTTCTTAATGGCGAAACGAAAACCCGAAGTCTCGGTCTCTGCGGACACTGTCACTCAGAAACCGCATTATGAATTCGGAGGACCGTGAGTACAACTGATCGATGAGGTACAGAATGGACTACTAACTTGTGAATAGTCTGGGTACGGCGGCCATGACCATCGGTTTACCCATTCTGTGCTATTTGATGGCTTTCGCGTGCAATGACGTCTCAGGATGTCCAGCTCCATCGCTACTTCATCCATCAACGTTGACGCTGGAAAAGCTGAAAAAGGACGTTGGTTGGCATGGTCTCTCTACAATCTTCACCTGGGAGGCTTTTTTCGCCAACTTAGGCTGGTACCTTCTTAGCTTAATCCTCAATAGCACCTTGCCAGCGCATGAAGTCGAAGGCACAGAACTTAGATCTGGAGGTCGCTTAAAGTACAGGATGAACGGTACGTGTTACTACTATCTCCACCAGAAACTCCATGGCTGATCTTAATTAGCATTCATCTCTGCATTGTTCATCTCTGTCATTGCCATTGCCGGTACTGTTGCTCAAGGAGCAGAGTTTCCAGTCTGGACTTTCATCTGGGACAACTTCATTCCACTTCTTACGTCCAACATTATCCTATCATTCCTACTGGCGACTTACGTCTATGTGAAAAGCTTCTCTGTCAAGCCAGGCAATCCAGATAAGCGAGAGCTCGCCAAGGGAGCTGTGACCGGAATTCTTATTTATGATTGGTTTATGGGACGAGAGCTCAATCCTCGAGTCAAGATTCCTCTTCTCGGTGAGATTGACATCAAAAGCTGGATGGAGATGAGGCCAGGATTGCTAGGCTGGATCCTGATTGATTGTGCCATGGTCGCTCACCAGTACAAAACCTACAACCACGTTACAGATAGCATCCTGATGATAGTCATTTCTCAGGCTCTCTACGTCTTCGATGCTTTGTACATGGAACCTGCTATTCTCACGACAATTGACATCATCTCCGATGGTTTTGGTCTCATGCTTTCCTTCGGCGATGTGGTATGGGTGCCTTTCATCTACTCCCTACAGACTCGCTACCTTGCCGTCCATCCTGTCGTCCTTGGGCCGTACATTTTGGTGTGGTTTGGTACTCTAGGAGTGGGATACTACATTTTCCGATCTACCAACAACGAAAAGAATCGATTCCGGACAAATCCTAACGATCCAAAGGTCTCCCACTTGAAGTACATAGAGACCAAGGCCGGAACTAAACTACTTGTCTCTGGTTGGTGGGGAAGAGCGCGACACATCAACTATCTTGGAGATTGGATCCTATCATGGTCTTACTGCTTGCCAACGGGAATTGCGGGCTACATGGTCTTACACAATGCATCTGTGCTCGGGATAAACCCCAAACAGGCCGTAACCACACAACAAGGATCTCCTGTAATTGTTCCCGGAGAGGCTCGAGGCTGGGGAATGTTGATCACTTATTTCTACATGCTGTACTTCGCGGTACTACTGATCCACCGGGAAAGACGTGATGAAGAGAAATGCAGAAAGAAATATGGTGCTGACTGGGATGAGTATTGCAAAAGGGTACCATACAGAATCATCCCTTACGTTTACTAACCAACAATTCGTACTCGTCCTTTGGTTGAGTGAAAACAGGGTTGCGTGGAGAATGGAGTCGCTGACTTTGATAGCGTGCCAGATCCATATGGTCTGGTCAAGCGGTCGATACCGAGCCGCAAAAGTTTACAGTAATTCGGAGAACCGGAAGTATTAAGGCTGTTCATCTGTCGAATTGCAGCAGAATGTATGCTTAGGGTAGCGTCTGGAGATATTGTTAAACAGCACTTATATAACACGTAGCTACATGCTTTGTATTCGCATTCATTCGTTCTAGAGGATCCATTCATAGCCCTTCTACGTTTTGACCGCATCTGAGCGTTTTTCACAACGGGCTAGAAGTCACTCAATTAGCTCCACGGCAACCAATTACCAACTGAGAGCTCGTTACATGGCAGTTCGAACGACACTGCAGTCAACGGCGGACGACTTGTCTAAAGGTCAGATGGTCTTGTGGTTCGACGGCAGCCACGGATGGTCTGAGAGAAGATGAAGCCAGAAAAGAATCTGACAATTGCCGCGGGATGGGTTGTTGGGCAGTCTGGCTAGAATTAGAGGCCCTTAAGTGAGGACTCGGCTTCTATCTGGCTGTTGCGGTTTTTTCCGGAAGCTTTGAGTGGCACGGACCAAGTCGCTCTCTCCCGAAAATTCTGTTCAACTTTCTCCTACAAGAACTTCGTAAAGCCATCAACACACTCTACTCTGCACCCCATCTCCACTCATCCATTGAATTCCTTCCTCTTCAGCAATTCCTCCTGAAGATTAATCACAATGTCGTCGAAGAAGGGCGATGTCAGCCAGGCCGAGAAGTCCTTTATGGGCATGCCTGTAAGTTCCCAGCTTTCTCGCTATCTCAAGCACCATTGTTACAGCAACCCATCTCAATCATCGAGGCTTTGAGTCTTTTCCTTGTTCTTTGGGCTCAATCAGCTATGCGATCTGTCTTATTGGCTCTATCGGGTCAATTCGACAGTGTCGTTGTCGCTGTCTTGCTGCCGATGCTCTCCATCACAGCAACGTTTTACCTTGCGCGATATGGATGCAGGAAAGCTAACGATTGCTTTAACAGGGCTTCATGGTCGACTTCCTGAGTATGTTTCACCCTCATTCCTTCACAATGGCTGCAATTGAGTCCGCTGGACTCCATTGAGTAACTCTAGGAGCTTATTGGATGCAATTGCATGATTGCGTACTAACTGTCTTTTACAGTGGGTGGTGTTGCAGCCGCCGTCTCGAAGACCGCCGCCGCTCCCATCGAGCGTGTGAAGCTTCTCATCCAGAATCAGGTATGTTTACTTCTGTTGAGCGCTATCTAAGCTTCAAGCAGCTTCAGAGCGAGTTAATCATCGGATTTACTGACTTGTATGTTTTGCATAGGACGAAATGATAAAGGCAGGCCGTCTCGATCGTCGCTACAACGGCATCATTGACTGCTTTGGTCGTACATTCCGCTCAGAAGGTTTGACTGCCTTCTGGAGAGGTAACACTGCCAACGTTATCCGTTACTTCCCAACTCAGGCCCTCAACTTCGCCTTCCGTGATACCTACAAGTCGATGTTTGCTTTCAAGAAGGATCGTGATGGATACTGGAAATGGATGGCTGGTAACTTAGCCTCTGGTGGTGTGAGTATTGCGCTAATCTGTACAAGAAATATACTTATTGACCTCCTTTTCTAGGCTGCCGGTGCTACTTCTCTTCTCTTCGTCTACTCTCTCGACTACGCCCGTACTCGTCTTGCCAACGACGCGAAGAGCGCTAAGAAGGGTGGTGAACGCCAGTTCAACGGTCTGGTTGACGTCTACAAGAAGACTCTTGCTACTGACGGTATTGCCGGTCTTTATCGTGGTTTCGGTCCCTCTGTCGCTGGTATTATCGTCTACCGTGGTCTGTACTTCGGCATGTACGACTCCATCAAGCCCGTCCTTCTCGTCGGTCCTCTTGAGGGTAACTTCCTGGCTTCCTTCATGCTCGGCTGGTGCGTTACGACTGGTGCCGGTATTGCTTCGTATCCCCTTGACACCGTCCGTCGTCGTATGATGATGACGTCTGGTGAGGTAAGTGATTCGATTTCCATGTTCTTATCAATCTTTAGACGCTGATACATTTCACAGGCCGTCAAGTACAAGTCCTCCTTCGATGCATTCGGCAAGATCGTTGCTGCTGAAGGTGTCCGCTCGCTCTTCAAGGGTGCTGGTGCCAACATTCTCCGTGGTGTTGCAGGTGCCGGTGTCTTGTCCATCTACGACCAGGTTCAGCTTATTCTCTTCGGCAAGAAGTTCAAGGGTGGCTCTGGATAAAGTGCCCAATCACCTTTCGCCAATTGTACGAATGGAGGTTGTATAGCGGTCGAACATAAGGAAGAAGCGGTGGAAGTGGAACGTGTTGGGATAATATTTGGCAGGATGGTGAAAATGGGTGATGTGGTTGCGGTGAACAGTGGAGGAAAGTAAATGGGATAGAATCATCACGGACAGCTTTACTCTTGCGCATAGGAGCGAGCGCCGGTGATTTGGTTTGTCCTTTACTCTACTTGACACATGTGTACTTTATGTCGCTACTGTATTCCCTTTACCCTTTCATCTTCACCCATTCTTTGCTATCGAAATTTCTTCGAGGCGATGGTTGGAATCTTTTGTCTGTTTTGTTGATGCGTTGTCAAAATAAGTTGCATAGACTTGGTTTTTTTAGGTTTCTTGGTGCAATTGCCCACTCATCTCTACAGTTTGTGAAAATTCGAATGATGGCTTTGAGAATGTGAAGTCCCGTGTAACAGCTCATGGGTATATCAAAAGCTGGCGACAAAATTTTCACCAAATTAACAAGCAGATGAATGATAATGTTTTGCAGAGATCTAAGAATGATAATTACGTGTGAGTCTCGCCTCGGCTGGTGCAGAGAAGCAATGATTAAAGCTACTAATTAGTACCGAGCTGGGCTACGAAGCGCGGAGATGACGAAGCGGTGGTGAGACTGTGCTGTTTGCCAATGCCATTTCCGAGCTACTCACTTCAGCTTTCCATAACAACAACACGCGACAGTTACCATCTGCGCATACGTTCACCTAACAAACATGGTCTCGACGCGTGGTCATCCCAAGAATTTCCCTCCCCCAGAAGATGCTTCACCATTGAAGGCTTCTCCCAAGCGTAAGACGCGCACAAGCCAGGAGTCAACACCAAGTCCGTCTTCACCAGAAACAACAATCGTCAAGCGCGGAAGGGCGCAGTCCGTTTCCACAACATGGTTGCATACACCGACTACCCTTACGCTTGTTTGGCTACTGATTTCACTGCCACTTGTCACCTGGGATACCGGATATGTGTTGGGTAGGCCGCATACGATGCCAGGAGGCAAGCTACACTACCCGATATGGGCTCCTTACGCGCTTTACGGCACTGTCGACTACTTCTATGGTTGGCCTGCCATTGAGGTAAATGATGGCTTCACGGGTGCTCAGGGAATTCTCAATGTCATCGAAACACTGATGTACATCGCCTACCTTTACATTGTGTACTCCTATGGATACCAAGAAGTAGACAAGAGCAGCAACAGCACACCGAATAAAATCTTGGGAAAGAGGAAAGTTGTTGGGAAGGAAGCTGGAATCGCCGTATTAATTCTATGGGCTGCGTGTATCATGACGGTCAGCAAGACTGTGCTCTACTGTGCGTAAACCTTGAGATTGCCGCAACCTCCTATAAACCGCTGTCCTTGACGCACTTGAAGTACTTTGACCGAGGCCGATGCATTATACTAACGCTGTATCCAGGGCTAAATGAAGCCTGTTCGGGTTTCGACCACATCGGTCATAACAATTGGTTTAATCTAATATTTCTCTGGGTTATTCCAAAGTATGTCCTTTCCTCATCGCTGGGCCAATTTGAGCCCTCATCGCCACCTTCGTGTGCTCCTTTCTTGCTAACAATTTGCAGCGGTGTTTGGATCATCTTTCCTGCCATCATCGCCTACGACGTTGGAACAGAAATCCTACAAGGTCTCGAAATTGCTGCCGGTCTCCCCAACAAGAAAGACCAGTAGATCGACTCATGCGATCCTGCTATTCGCCATCGCGTTTGAAGCGTATAGCTTTGGGAGAATACTTTCAACGGTGATAAATGGACGGGATTAGGTGAAAGAGCAAGTACGAATCCAAATTTCGGGACTATAAAAAGCTTGTGAATAAGTGCCACTACGATTCATAGCACCATATTCTGAAGATGTGCGGAAGAATGTCTATGGAGGTTCTACTCATTCCTATAGTGCGGAAGCACAGGGTTTATCTAGGCGCGGTTCATGTATGTCTGGGATTTACGGCGATGAACAGAGGTTTGCTCCTAATTTTTCTTCACATTTGTCCTTTGAAGATCTATTTCTTTAGCGGCAGTCTTGAGTTGGAATATGGCGGCAACCATGATCTACCGCTGGAGGCATAGCCAACACTAAGACGTTGTCCAAGAGCTTTTCTGGATTTCCACCGTTCAAACTTCGCTATCACAAGTCTTTGCCAGTTTTTATTCGGCGCTGTGTGCCTCTTCCTGCATAGTACACGTGCAAAAGCGTTATTGCAAGTCCGTGTTTGGCGGGGTGGCTGAAAGGATTTGCCTTTGATTGGCCAGTTCGTACCTTTAGCCTCGCCTTACTCACGTCCGTCCTCATGTGCTTCGGTTCCAACGGGGTCTGCACAATCAAGTCCTGGCAGAATTTATTAAATCATGGCGGGAACCAAATGCATACCGAGCTAGATCGAGTGCCGTCGGAAGTTCTTGTTCAACAAAACCGGTGTCGTCGCTGGCCATCGAGGATTTTTTTAATTCCAAAATGAAGAGTCGATATCTCGCATTCGCTTTGCTGGGTCTCTTCCAATGGTCGGCTCACGTGTCCGCCATCCACCGAATGGTCCAATATCGGGCATTTAAAGATGAGTTTGGACTTGTCGAACGGCAAGATATGGAGTGTCCTGCAGCAACAGAAACTCTCTGCGCAGACGGCAATGGCTGCTGCAGTTCCGGAGCAGCCTGCTATTCCAGCAATGGTATTGGCCTTTGCAGTCAATTTTGTGACAACAGAGCTGTAACCTGCACGATCAGCAATGTAGTTGCTTGCTGCGATGCTGGTCAGTCATGCAGTCCATCCGGTTGTGTCGAAGCAGGTAGCAAGGAAGCTTCCTCAACGAACGGAGATGCCATTCAACCGACCACTGCCGCAACTCCACTCAAAAGTCTCACTCTTCCAACAGCTCTTCCGACCGGCTGCGAGAACAGTATTGCGTGCTCACAAGGCTTTAATTCTTGGTGCTGTGAACAATCTTGGACCTGCAATTACAACCTCCCTGGCTTTTGCACGACGACCCCGATCTTAAATTCAATGCCGTCCTCGACATTTGCGATCACGTTAACCACTTCAAACCCCACTTTGCAAACTACTTCTCAGTCAACTCCCAAATCCACCTCCAATTCTACTTCCCAATCTTCTACGAAGTCTACCTCGGCGGCCGGGGCTCAACTTTCATTTGGCCCGTACGTAACGCACACGGCGGCAGCTATCGGCAATTTTGAACTTAATGATTGGAATGCACGGATCGGAGCGCTTGTGGCAGCCATGGCGATTGCTGGTGGACTATAAAAGAAATTAAGTTACTTTGCTCGACTAAGAATTGCATACTGTGGCGCTATTGCCTGAGTAATAAAGAGCTCATGTTGGACGAAAGGTGAAATTCCGACTACATTCGGATCATCAAAGCCACTCGGGTGGTATTTCAGTGACTACCTACGCTCAATTCAATAGACCAGCTCTGACCAACGGCGAAGTTTCTGGAGGAAAGGATTCATGTTTTGCGCTTCGACGATTCGGAAAGCATCTCGACACTACAATCGGCAATGCTTCATAGAGCCGTACATGACATTTACGACATCATCCAGCCGTCAGCCTTTAATATCGGCTTCGATGTAGATAGAACTTGGGCCCTTAAGCAGATACCCTCTTTTGAATAGTCTCTGGGCTAATGAGACATTGGCATGGCAAGCGACTTTCATCACGTGTCAAATTCGATACTACCCGCGTTCATCCTCACATGGTGGGCTTTAACCAGCAAAAGGAAAGAGTCCACGGTGGATAAATCTCACTGACTCAGCCAACATTGGGATAGACCGAATTTACCTCTTAGACTATCGTAAATAACCCCGCAAAGAAGTACCTCACTGATCGACCGGCAAACAATAGTGGGCGGGGTTCCTGAACAGTTTTATATCCGTATTTCCTGCAATTGAGTCATTAAGAGCTGTCTTCTAGAAAAGAAAAACACCGTGATTCTCAATTCAATAGTTCTGCAATGGCGATACTTTGATCGTCCGAAAGAGTCTTATTGAAACAGATCACAAACGCTTCGCTGTCAACCAACTCTCCAGCTAATCTAGTTAGTTCATCGCATATCAACAACCGCCTTTAACATGTCGGAATCAAACAGGGGTGCATATGTGACGGGAGGAGCAAGTGGCATTGGGAAGGCTGTGTGCCAAATGCTGGTTGAAAAGGGGTACAAATTTCTCCGTCCTAAAGCAATCTGAAAGACGCACTTCCTCGTATGAATCCTCTAACAGCCAAAAGGGCAAATGTCTTCGTCGCAGATCGCGACAAAGCGGGAGCCGAATCGGTCGCCAAAGAACTCAACGCTCTAGGCAAAGGCAGAGCATACGCCGGCGCGTTAGATGTAGCCGACTGGGAACAGCAAGTCAGCGCATTCGAAGAAGCGATTTCTGCTCTCAAGCGTGTGGATTACGTCTTCCCCATTGCCGGGGTGGGAGAGAGACCGTGGTTGCCCATCGAACCAAAGTCGACGGGATGGCAGGCTCCGGATCTCACCACGCTGGATATCGATTTGAAGGGAGTCATGTACACCGTAGCCTTAGCTGTTCAGTACTTTAGACGACAGGATGTAGCGGACTACGGTTTCAAGGGAAAGATCATGGGCGTTGCGAGTGTATGTGGTTTCTATAGCGTCCCCACTCTGCCTGTGTACACGGCGGCGAAGCATGGTGTCGTAGGATTCGTGAGGACCTATGGCAAGTATTTGCCAGAGGAGAAAATCACGCTGAATGCTGTGTGCCCGAATGTGGTGAGAACGCATATCAGCACCGAAGCATTCTACGACCAGATTGATGCCAAGGGGTTGATGGTACCGATGAGCTATCTTCTCGACACATTTACAGGGTGGCTTGGATCGGATACCACATCAGGGCAGCTCGTAGAGTGTGGACCGAAAGGATCGAGAGTATTCGAACCACCGCAATTCATGGACAAGGAGAGTGAAGAGCTATGTGGTGATCGTGGATTGCTGTATCAGAGATCGCGTAAACTGCATCCATCAACATAGCAAGATGCTGTACTAGAAAATACAATCGATTTACTTCAAAAGGCTGTGAGCCGTCAGGCCATTGCGCGGTCCCAACAGTTTCATCACCCAATTGATATGCCGGAATCGTCGTCTTATAGCATCGTCGTCTTATGGCCTAGCCTAGACGTTCGCCGACACCTATTCCTTATTGAAATCGACAACCATTCGTCCCGCTACCTTGCCGTTCTTCAGATCCTGACACGCTTCGTTAAATTTCGAAAGCCCAACAACGTTAGGCTGAAGCCGTAACTTCCCTCGGACCGCAAACTGCAGCGTTTCATCCACGTCCGCCATGTTCGATACCAACGTACCGCAAATTTTTTGGTTGCGAAATATCAGCTGAGCTGGAGGGAAGTTGAAAAGACTCTGCCCAGCGGGCGGTAGGCCAATCGCCATTACGATTCCACCGACCCTGGAGCCCAAGTAACTCAGAGACGTTGGATAGGCTTGGGGAGCCGTCACAAATACGCCGTGTGCGCCGCCGGACGTCAACTCGATGACCTTTGCAATCGGATCCTTTTCCTCTTTAAAATCGACAAACTGCTCGGCTCCCAGACTCAGGGCGAGGAGCTTCTTGTCCTCGCCCGTATCAACGACGATGGGTCGGAATCCCATTGCATCAGCTAGCTGAACGCCCTGAATACCAACACCTCCTCCGCCTCCTGGAAAGACGGCCCAGTTACCTGGCTTAAGCTTGGATTCTTTCAGAGAAGTGTACACGGTAGATGCTGAGCACATGATAGGACCGGCTACATAGTCCGATACTCCATCGGGAATGAGAGTGGTGTAACGTTCGGGGCTTCGGACGTACTGCTTGTACGTGCCGTCGCAGTGCAAACCCGTGTATACCGCCTTTGCGCAGTAGCACTCCTTGTCAGTCCGGCATAGCTCGCATGCGCCGCAAGTGTCGGCCAGTGGCTTGAAGCCAGCACGTTGCCCAACTTTCAAAGTCTTGACGCGCTCCCCAACCTTGACAATGACCCCAGCACCTGTACAGAGCGTTAGTTGATGCGAACCACATACGTGCGTGCAGGAATTAACGTACCCTCATGGCCGGCACATTTTGTACCATGACTAGACATGGAACCGATACCCCAGTCGTTGAGCATAAAGTGAATATCGCTGTGACATATTCCCGTGGCATTGAGCTTGATCAGGACGTCATCGGGGCCTGGTATGAACAGTCAGTGCCAACAGCTGAAAGGAAGAGCCATATTGCGAACCGATTTCAGGAACCGGAACCATCTGAACCTCTACACGGAAGTTTGGACCTTCATCTACAACAACGCCGGCCTTGCATTCCTTAGGGATATCAAAGTGCGGCTCAGAGCCGTTGGCGCCACTGGTGGCTTGAGCAGCCATAATCTTTTACAATTGCTACAACTGAATGCAAATGGGGACTTAACGAGAAATGGAGAGTCTTAAGAGGCGTGAAGACGAAACGAAATAGTCAAGACGGATCGTCACCCCAAGCCAAACATCCGGAGACATTCTACGTCGCTCCCAGAGCCGAGGAGCATAAGTTTGGGACTAGATGAGGGGCGGTTCCTTTGGAAAACGTTTGATCAATGAGCGCCTGATCAACGGGTGAACGGGTGTACGGTGTAACTTGATCCAGAGGCAGTTGAGCATTGTGGGTTTTGTGTATCCCCTATCGTATCGTATCTCCTACGGTACCGTACGTCTACCCCGCAGTCAATCGGCAGGTGTTCGCGGCGCAGCTTCGGAGAGCCCAAAGCTTCCGGCGTCATGTCTGACGAGTCATAGGCTGTATGACTCGGATTGCGTGTCGTTTATCCTAATGTCAGTGTCTTGGGCCGCACGAAGTGCCTTTACCGAACGTCGAACGTAGAGTACAAGTCGGATTCGTACGAGCAAGATTACAACCACAAGCTCATCTATTTACCGAGTAACGTATTCGAGAAAAAGCAGAGATGCTACCGGGCGTGAATTACAAGTCATATTCCCAAATCTAAGCTCAACATGAGATCTACCCTGCCTCGCTGGACGATTAGAGCACAATTCAAAGCTGCGCTTGCTCAACCCTCCTACCGGCTTCGTCAAACCAAATCTTCTTCCCGCTCCTCAAACTCTCCTGCAATGCGCAACCTATGCGCACAGCATCCACAGCGCCACTCAGTTTAAATGGCAATTCCTTGCCATCCAAACAGCACTCTGTGAATTCATTGGCTTCCGTTACAAAGGCCTGTTCGAACCGACCGTAGTAGTGCGGTGGGATCTCCCTCCTGATGCCGCTGGACTCGCTCATCTCAACCAGGTTCGTCATTGGATTGGCATTGACCGTGATCTTGCCCTTGGTGCCTATGATTTCCGTCATGTCGTGCTGACCCGCAGCCATCATCCTGCTACTGTAGAAATAGGCGACGCGGCCGCCGTAGAACTCAACGATGCCAACGCCATTGTCCACGTCGCCGTACTTCTGCAGCTCGGGGTTCAGCGCAGTGATGCCCACCGCGACCACGCTCTTCACTGCGCTGTCCTGACCGAAGAACCACAGGGCTAGGTCGATGTCATGGATGTTGCAGTCCACGAAGATGCCGCCTGAGAACTCGGCATAGGCGACAAAGAAGCCCGACGGATCGAACTTGTCACATGTCTGGCTGCGGAAGATGGAGGCACGGCCGTTGTCACCAGCATTCATGCGTGTCCAAGCATCGCGGTATGAGGCATCGAAACGACGGGAGAAACCACAGAGAACCTTAAGGTGCGGTTTGGCGGCGGCGGCGTCGACAACGGATTGTGACTGTTGCTATGTCAGCTGGCTGGGATCAACCGGAATTGAGGGAAATAACGTACCTCCTCGATATTCGTGCTTAGCGGCTTTTCGCACAGAACATGCTTGTCTGCGTTAATGGCCTTGATCGCCTGTTCTACGTGCTTTGTTGTCACCACTGCCACTACGACGGCTTCAAGACCTGGATGTTTCAACATCTCATCGTAATCCATGTACAGATGAACACCGTAGGGCTCCAGATGTTCCCGTGCCCACGCAATTTCTTCTTCATCGGGGGAGAATGCCGCTACGAGCTCGGCTCGCGGTGTTCGGTGGAGGAAGTGTAAGGCATGCCTGGATCCCATCCTGCCTAGGCCGGAGCAGGCGACTTTGAGCTTGCGGATAGGCATTTTAAGTTACGAGCTTGAAATGATTAGAAAGGGCTTCAAGGCTCAGCGCAGCGAACAGAGAAAGAAGGGAAGGCGATTTCCTTGAATTGGAAATGGCTCAGAAACCCCGAATGGTAAAGAAGTTCGAGCCGTAAGGACAAGGCAGTGGAAGAGCTACAATTCCAAGGCGTAACAAGAAGGCGAGAGCGTTTGAATATCAAGAAGATCAGAAAAGCTGCCAAACATACTAATGGGATTGAACTCAAGGTTTACTTGAAGGTCTGAATCTGAAGAATGCTCGTCTATAAAATTCGTGTCTGTAAGCCGCAGCTGAGAAGCGGTATGCAGTGAAGATTGATGAAACTTTCGGATCGAGTACCAATTTCACACAGCTTTGGCATGATGATCGTGGACTTGAATTTCCCACGGCGAAAAAAAAAATCCAGGAACGGTCACTCTGCAATCGTCACATCTCCCCTCTGCATGGCCAGCTAGAATAGAAACGGTGCTGTCAGTGGGTCCTTGTCGGTATTACCGGCTGGAATTTGTGGACCTGGAGCAGCACGGCACGCTAATCTTCGGATGGAATACCATTTGGTGTTCACTCTCAGTCTGGGACTGAGCAAAAGTCGGCGAAAGTTGCTCGATCGTCGAAAATGAGAAACCTACACCGATCCGAGTGCAGCGTTGCATCTCAATTTTTTCCAGTATAAGATTCCGCTGACTTTTGATCGTGAAGCAGTCCTTCGTGAACGGCTCTTGCCACTTACTTTCCGCTATCACACCGCCGGTTCGTGTAATCGTGTCTGGGCACGGCAAGCCACTGATTCGCTAGCAGCTGACACTTGGTGGCCCAGGTCATGTGGATTGAAAGTTCACGATGCTTGGCATACAGAAGTTTGGAGTTGAGCGAAGACGAATCATGAACGCATCTAGATCTCCAGCTTCGGTGAAATCGGTCTGCACACTCCCGTGTAACTTATCGTAGGATGCGCTACCCGATTAAGATAAGCTATCCCTTGCCCAAAGTAATCTACTATCAGAAGGCGCAAGGCTATTGAAACAAAATGCATAAAGGTGAGTTGTATTTTTATGAAGCGGCGAAAACCTCGAAGCTACTAAGGCGCTCAGTCTGTAGGATGGTGACTAAGCCACTCAAAGGTGATTGCTTCCAACGAGGCTGCGGCAAGGTTGAAGTAGTGCTTCAAAAGCAACCAATTTGCATCTTGGCTGTTCGTGGGGCTATTCCAGTGAATCCAGTCACAACATAAACTCAGCTACATTTCTTAAACTTGCACACTGTCAAATCGTGGTCTATTATAATGTCTTCTACCGTCCCATCCATCCTCCATCAACAGTCAAAATCTCGCCGCTCACATATCCGCTTGCTTTACTTGCCAAATATACCACCGCACCTTTGAAATCGTCCGGACTACCCCATCGGCCTGCCGGAATCCTGGCTAATATACTTGCCGCTCTATCTTTGTCTTGAATGAGCGCGGTGTTCATCTCCGTTGCAATGTAACCCGGTGCAATCCCATTCACGCAGATGCCCTTGCCTGCCCACTCGTTGCTGAAACTCTTGGTTATCTGCGCAACTCCTCCTTTGGAGGCTGCATAAGCTGGGATGAACAGTCCTCCCTGGAACGACAATAGAGAGCATACGTTGATGATGCTGCCACGGCGACCGGCCGCGTCTGGCTCGCGAGACAGCATATGTGCGCCCACGTCGCGGCAAAGAGTAAAAACAGTGCTGAGATTGACTTGAAGAACACGATCCCAGTCCGAGGAAGGAAACTCATGTGCTGGATGGCGAGACTGAATGCCGGCACAGTTAAGCAGGATGTGTATTGAGTAGCCGTCTTTGAGAATCTGCGGGATGAGTTGCGAGACGGAATCTTGGGACGAGAGATCGCAAGTGTAAATTTGAGCTTTTCGACCGAGAGATTCAATGGCTGATTTGGTACCTTGGTTGGATGTGTCTCGCTGTGGACAACAATTAGAATTCTCTTTCCACCGTCAACAGCATTCAATTCACGTACCTGAACTAGCAGTACATCCGCGCCTGCTTCGGCAAATGCAATTGCCATTGCTTGACCAATTCCTCTTGTTCCGCCCGTCACCAGTGCCGTCTGGCCTTCCAGCGAGAACAATTTCATTACGTTCGTCATCTTTTGCCTCTCCCGAAGCTCTTGCTATCCGTTTTGTGCTATGGCGGTTCGGCGTTGCGATTCTATTAAATGAAGTGTCATTTTGAAATCTGCCGGACCCTGGCTGCAGGAACGTAATGACGTCCAATGAGCTGAGCTTGCCCCCAGCTACGACTGTGGATGCATATCCGGAAGTGAGTTGGTGGCAACGTTCAAGTTTTTCGGCACAGCTGACACCGGCAGCGGTAACTGACGGACGACAGCTTCAACTACCATCACTTTGAATGATGTGTAATATTATAATGGGGACGAATACCGATTCAAGACGAATACGAATGGATTTATTTCTCTGCAAGCACATTCTTTCGACCTTAAATACACCCGCACTCACATACCCGAACAAGTTCAAACTCCCCTTTGAAACTCATGATTTAAAAATCGGGTGATATTCTCTCCATCAAGCAATTTCAAAATGTCCATGGCACATACGACCAAAGATCCTAATGACTTCCAATTAATCCGAGCCTCTGTACTGCACGGTGCCAAAGAACTGCATGTGGAAACGCGACATCTGCATCCACCGGCGCCGGGTCAACTCCAAGTCGCCGTACGCTCAACTGGTATATGTGGCAGTGACTTGCACTATTACAACCACTACCGCAATGGAGATATCATCATCCGTGAGCCCATGTCGCTCGGCCACGAGTCAGCAGGCATAGTCGTCGAAGTAGGGCCCGGCGTTACTAACTTCGCTGTCGGAGACAAGGTGGCACTGGAAGTAGGCCAACCATGCGGGTTCTGCGAGAGATGTAGAGAGGGACGCTACAATATCTGTAAAGAAATGAAATTTCGAAGTTCAGCCAAATCATTTCCTCACGCTCAGGGAACCCTGCAGGAGAGAATCAATCATCCGAGCCGGTGGTGTTACAAATTGCCGGAGAAGATGAGCTTGGACCTGGGTGCCCTCTTGGAACCCCTTGGTGTGGGGATCCACGCAAACAAGAGAGCAGCTTTGGCAGTCGAAAGTAAGGTTCTCGTCTTTGGTGCGGGTACAGTGGGTCTTCTTGTTGCGGCGGTTGCAAAGATAAACGGTGCCAGCTCGGTTATTATTGCAGATATTGACAGTGGAAGAGTGGATTTTGCCGTTAAGAATGGCTTCGCACACAAAGGTTACACTGTGCCTTTGAAGTGTGGAAGCACGATCGAAGACAGTCTTGCAATCGCCAAAGAGACTGCGGCGGAGATCGGAAAAATTGTTGAAATGGATAGTAGGACGGTCGGCGAACTCGACGCGGTCTTTGAGTGTACCGGAGTTCCTGCATGTCTTCAAGCTGCAATTTACGCAACCAGGCCTGGAGGTCGGGTCATCCTCATCGGAATGGGTCATCCGATCCATACTCTTCCGATATCAGCGGCAGCGCTAAGGGAAGTTGATCTTATCGGAAGCTTCAGATATGCAAACACCTATCCCACTGGCATTGAGATACTCTCGAGAACGGGTCTAGAGTATCCACAGTTTGCGAAAATGGTAACACATCGCTATGCCGGGTTCGAGGGCTTAGACGAAGCATTCCAGATGGCTGGGCTGACCAGAGATGAGAAAGGGAACCTCGTTATTAAGGTTGTTGTTGATTTGGTGGATGACGGTTATCAGCTCAAGCTATAGGAGATTTCGAAAGGTTAAAAGTTGTTCAAAATGAGATTGACGATGAGATGGCGTTCAGAAATTCGAGCGGCGCGACTATAATTTGGACATGTTCGAACAGATATAGGTGGATCAAAAGAATGTCTTTGATGAGATTAAAATGCAGCCGTCATGTAAGTATCCTCTATATCGTTTGGGAGAGGAGCTCAATCCCAACGTGAATATATCTGTACACCATCTATCTGATCATGGTAATGAAACTCCAAGAACCATCTCCGTCTTAACAACGATTTCACCATTTGACGACTCGATTCGGGAAATACTCATCAATCAGTTCCAAATAGTACGGCTTCAGTTCTGCCACCTTTGGGGTGTCATCACTCTTGCTGTACAAATCATAAGGGTTGAAAGCCTTGACGGCTTCGAACATCTTCTTGTCCTTCTCATTCATCATCCAGTTGTAGGCGCCTTCCTTGTGCCACGGATAGAATGAATGGTAGCGAATCATGGCTAGACCTTCATCGGGCAATGTGCTTTGCTCCTTGACCACGTGGTAAAGGTATTCATCGTGACCCCAGCTGAGCATGACATTATCCATGCCGATACCCGGAGTGTAGATGCCAAGCTTGGTGCTGTAGATGGGATCGTGGTAATCCGGATTGCCATTGAAAGTGTTCGGGTAGATGATCTTCTCATCGAAAGCGCAGCCCACTGGGAAAGTGTCACCTACGACATCCCATTGTCCTTGAGCGCCGTAGAAATAGAGAAGCTTGCCAAGATCATGAATGAGACCGGTTAGCTGCATCCATCTCGGTTTGCCATCCCTACGGATAGCTTCTGCGGTTTGGAGAAGATGCTCGATTTGAGAGAGTTCCGTATCGGGGTCCGACTCGTCAATCAGAGTGTTGAGCTTTTCAATGGCTTCCCAGACCGTCATCTCGGCGCGGACTTTGGATTTGAACTCATTACGAGCTTTGAGATTGTACGCGACCGTCTGCTTCTCGTGTTGCTCGCGGTAGAAGTTCTTTACACGATCACACGCCTCCTCATACTGTCGAAATTGAGTCTTGTCCTTTTCGGCATCGAACTGAGATCGCTCGTAGATGTCTTTCTCCTCTTGGGTCGCAGTTCCTTGCTTGACTTTGAGAGTAGCCTTCAAGACATTTACTCGATCGATATCATCTGACAGCGCTTCTAAAGCCAAACCGTCCCTAGGTTCGTTTTGAAAGATAGTGTCCTCACGCTGAGCTGCGATTGCTCCTGGAGCCATGTGAAAATTTGGTGACGAACAAGCAAAATCGAAACTTGAGGTATCTAAGACGCTGAAAGTGACAATGACCAAGATAGTGAGAAATAGTATACGTGTGGCACAAGCAAATAAATCGACTGTTTACAATAGCGAGCATGTACAAATTAGGAAACCCATCCGCTAATGTAGTACGTTTCGATCCGCACTGTAGTTTTCGCAGTTGGTAATGTCTCCATCTGACGTACCTGGAGCGCATCTCCAAGGGAAAGCGTCCACGAGGTATCCACAGCTGCCAAAAATGAGGAGATGTAATGTAATCCTAGCAGTCGCGAAGAGGTTTCTCGATCCTCATGCCACGTTCTCTCCCCATTGGAGAAGCCGTCCGACTTGCTGGAGGTCACCTACAGCAAACGCTTGCAAATGAGGAAATTTATTCCGCCCTTTACATTGGATGAAGCACAGCTAGCAATGAGATTTGAGAGGAGTCCAGAATCCTTCCGCGGTTGGAGATTTGTTGCGAAGGCGTTGAGTTGCTGCTTAGAGTCTGATTGGTACAGCTGGCCGGAACGCTGCAGAGTGATGAAAGACTTTCAAGCTTGCATTTTTCCTTCCGTCATGATCATACGGTAACGATATTATTGTCAGGTGGGTGGGCGGCTCGGTCTCCCGCTTGAGAGAAGCCCGAAGGCCGTCAAGCCGCCTAAACTTGGAAGGTGAAGGTGCTTTGATGGCTGGCAGAAGGTTGACAGAGCTTCGGCGAACTTCTTCGCGAAGTGGCCGGACCGCCAATTACCGTTTCCATCCAAACTGGTTACATACTATAATTTGAGCACATTCGGAATGAATGCGTCTTTTTCCAGGTGGATACTATCCAAAGTGTATCGATCCGTGATATTTCCTGTCGCGAACATGAATTCACAGCTGCCTTTGAACACAGGAGCGACTATTCCCGCGCTCGGGTTGGGAACATGGCAGTCCGAGCGTGGCCAAGTAAAGAAAGCAGTCTCCCACGCAATCAAGGCAGGATATAGACACATAGATTGTGCATATGTCTATGGCAATGAAGATGAAGTTGGAGAGGGTCTTGAGGAAGGATTGAAGGCAGCTGGCGTTAAGAGGGAGGACATCTTCGTCACCAGCAAGCTAGTGAGTGTGATGAGCTCGAAGATCAGTCGACGAATCTATATTTACAACTTTTCCCAAGTGGTGCACTTATCATCGAAACCGAGTCGAAGAGAATTTGGATAAAAGTCTCAAGAGTCTGGGATTGGACTATGTTGATCTGTATTTAATGCACTGGCCAGTGCCAATGAATCCAAAAGGTTTCGAGCTTACACCGTTGAGAAGCAATTTGGCAGAGAGCTAACATGAACTCAGGCAATCACGAGAAGTTCCCCAAGCTCCCAGATGGCTCTCGTGACCTTGATAAGTCATGGTCGTATATCCAAACATGGAAAGAACTCGAAGAGGTGTTGAAGACTGGCAAAGCCAAGGCAATTGGCGTGGCAAACTTCAGCAAACCATACCTTGAAAGGCTTCTGCCACAAGTTGAGGTTGTTCCGGCAGTGAATCAGATCGAGAATCATCCACTGCTTCCGCAACAGGAGATTGTTGACTTTTGCAAAGAGAAGAGTATCCATGTGACGGCTTATTCACCGTTCGGAAGTACCGGTAGTCCACTCTTTAGTGATGAAACGGTTATTACACTGGCGAAGAAATACCAGGTTAGCCCAGGGAATATTCTCCTCAGCTATCACAGTTCGTTCCTCCTAGCCCACGGAAAGGTATTGACCGCTGATCATCTGTAGTCGCTCGAGGCAACTCTGTGTTGGCGAAATCGGTGACGCCGTCAAGAATTGATGATAACCGAAAGATTGTCTCTCTGGACGCGGCAGATTTGGAGGCCCTTGAAGAAATTCACAAGAAGAAAGGCCTTACTCGTTTCGTGTATCCTGAATTCGGAGTGAGTTACATCGATCATACTTGAATCACGGATGCTGACCATGTTAAAGGTGAATTTGGGTTTCCCAGATAAGCAATAGAATATGTGGACTTTGGGAGGAAGGGACGCGACCGGTCCGTTTTGAAGATTGCATAATTTACAGCCATTTCCCAGCATGGCTATAGCTACGTGGAGTATTGAGCACCTTCATAAGCAATAGACTCTTCATATAGAGTCGAATATGGTGATTGCATTCCCCTCTGGATGGGAACGAGCTGGAGAAAAGTTGATTTACACGCATTTTGATGTTCAGCGCAATTGAGAATCTTTCGGTGGAAGTTTGAGAGGTTAAGAGTCTCAAACGAGGATAAGGCGCTTCAATTCATTGCCTCTTAGACTTTTGATACTCGCGATGCGCTACTTAAGATATGTTAGTGTACTTCTTCATCGCATCACACTAGAATGTCGTTTCCTAGCCCAGCACCACTCACTGCGTACGACGTTCATTTTTTGCGAAGCTAGTCTATTGCACCGAGCGTAGGTAGTCACTGAAATGCCACCCGAGTGTGATTTACTGATCCGGAGGTGGTCGGAATTTCATCATCCGTCCTAACATGAAGTATGTACTATTTCCAGGGGTATCACATCATACTAGAACGCGACCTTCTCATTTCGTCGACCACTCCGTTCTCCCCAGCCTCACAATCTCCTTCTGATCGAGCACCCAAACACCCTCCTCCCTCTTTCCCTCAACGCATTGCAACCCCGCGCTCACCGCCGCCCTCGCCACAACGCCCGCCTCCTGCGCCCACGAATCCACCAGCACGTGGCCAAGCGCACCCAACCCCTTCGCCAACTGGCGCACGACCCACTCCGCCGGCCTGCTCTCGGCCCTCTCGCCCACGAGCAGGCCCGGCCGCAGGATCACGCAGTGCACGAAGCCGAGCGCGCGCACCGCCTCCTCCAGCTCGCCCTTCATGCGCGGATAGAACAGGCTGCTCTTGGTGTCGGCGCCGGCGCTCGACACCAGCACGTAGGTGCGCGTGCCGCGCTCGTGTGCCGCGCGCGCCAGCGCCAAGTTCAGGTCGTAGTCGATGGCGCGCTGCGCCGCGGTGCCGCCCGCCGCAGCCCGCGTCGTGCCCAGCGCGCTGAGGAAGAGCGTCGGCTGCGCGGCCGGGAACTGCGCTGGCCAGAGGGCCGAGTCGCTGATTTCGAGCGCTTGGAGCTTCGCGGTGTTCGGATGCGCCGGGAGGGCTTTGCGCGTGTAGGCGTAGACGGCTGTGAAGGATGGGTGCTCGAGGAGCGTGGTGAGGATGTGTGAGCCCTGGTATTGCGAGGTCGTGTCAGTAGAAAGCTGTGTTTGCGGAGGTTTTGGGACGTACGACCAAGCCGGTACTTCCTGCCAGCACGGCCGTTGACATATTGATGGTCTGTTCAATGCGTTGTAAAGTCACCAAAAAGCTTTGCTCAGTTTAAGAGGTTTGAGACTGGTGAATGTCTGGTTACGATTTTAAAAGCAGTCGACGCCGATGAGCTAACGTGCATGAAGTCGGAAATAACTCCGTTGACACTCACATGAGCACATTTGCAGCGACATCGTGTAGCCTTGCCATGGCAAAATTAAATATGATAATAACGATGGTGTCTCATAAATACCCATTATATGCGTTCAACATACAATAACTAAGACAAGTTGAATTGAAGTATACGACTGCGATAATCCGCTCGATACCATGCAAGTTCAATGTCCAATCTATTGCGAGACGCCCAACTGGAGTCCAACATCGCACCTTGTGTCGAGTGACTGAGCCAATTGAGTGAAGATAATTTTCCACACAGAGAATGCCGGCCAAAATTTGTCCAAAACAGCTTGGAGTTGTGTCGTTCCTTCATTTTCGCCGTCCCAGAATGCCGATTGCCCCGAGCCCCAGGAAATGCCATGCTGCTCGACGACCATTACTCTCCCGTTCTTTTGCCTATATCACCCTAGGCGCGACTTTGAGCGGTGAATTGGCGATGCTTCATCTCCTATCCGTCTCGATCGAGCTCTGCAAATCGGTCAGGGTACCGTTCATGCCCATGCCGTCATCGAAGCCTGCACCGAACCCGCTCCCAGCCGTCATGTCGGCCCAGTCCCACTCCAGCGTCATGGGCATCTGCCACAGATCCTGCGGGATAAAAGGATGCGTAAACGAGTTGCCCATGTCCATGGGGTCGACGGTCGGCTGAGCCATTGATACGCCGTTTGGAGCGATCGTTGAATTGACGCTGGTGCGATTCGAGGACGTGGCCTGCGGTGATGTGGTTGCCGAGGGCGGTCCGGTGCCGAAATCGAACGTGGCCGTTGTGGCAGAGCTCGCGCCTGACGTAGGCAGAGAAGAAGGCACGGCTCTGGGTGAGAGCCAATTTGCCATTGCTGGCGTGCCTTGGCCGAGATCTTGCATAGCGGAGGAGAGGTTTGATGTCAAGGTTGAAAGGTTCTGAAAATTATCCTCGGAGAGATATTTCGCATAGTTTGGTGGTGGAGAGAAGACATTCGGGATATTGCCTGGCTGCGATGGCTTCGGTGTGTCGGGATCACCACGTTGCGATGGCGGCGAGGCTGTCTGTTGAGGCCCGCTGGAAGCACTGCTCACGCTGATGACGCTTGCTTCTCTGTTTTCCTGCTGCTTCCGCTTCCGTCGGGATGAGGTCTCTTTATCGGCTTTGTCAAGAACCACTCGAGCAATGCGTTCAAACTCCGCGCAGACACTGAGCATGCGTTTGATACTGTTGTTGTCTTCGTTGCAGAGAGTGTTGAGGAAGCCGACGACTTGGTTCATTAACTTCAAATCTGAACGCGCCCTACCGTCCTGCGGATTCTGAAGAATATTGGCAAACAAGGTGACGAGCGCGGAGACGGGATAATATAGGATTAACCTGCGGCAACAGTTAGCATTTTCACAATGAATAAACAATTGTATCGTACCAGACGCAGTCATAGTCGCCTTGTGGAATGTACTTGATAAGGTTTATCGAAGCACGGGCCGCCGAGACGCAAAGCGCTGCCGATGAGAAGACACGAGGGTTGAGAGGACGAGCATTGAGGCCTTGGATCGCATAGTTGGATAGTCGACTCGTCCAGTAGCCGTGATGAACCGACATGCGGTGAATTGTCGTTAGACAGTTGTAATAGGCGAAATGTAGCACGACGACGTGCAGGATGAGAGGAGTGTGATTGGCCTTGATTTCGTGTTCGGGGCGGAAGTCCAGAGGAATTCCGTCTTTCCATTCCTCCAGCTCTCTATCCAGTTCGCCGATGGTGTTGAGAAGTTCGCCATCGGACTGTCGAGATGCTTTGACCGAGTACAGCTGCTTGTACACCTTGCTGGCGATGACTGAGAATCTACACATCAGCCGGAACAAGTTAACTTTGCCATTGCCATCGGCGAGTGGAATGTTGCCGACATTGTCCGGAGGGTCTTCGCTGGGTAAATCGACGTTCATATCATCATCATCTTGGATCGGTGGTCGACCAGAGCGCAAGCAGATGCTATTCAAACATTAGCCAAGGCTTGTATTCGTATATCACTAGGTCAACTTACTCTCTGTCTACCATGTATGATATCCAGAACACTCGTTTACGCTGTTCAGTTTCACTTTGATTGAGATTGAAGCCGGAGCCACGTTTGTGTAGGCCGATGCTATGTGACAATCGGATCGCAGCTGCGACCAAGAAGAATGATGGCTGGGGATTTGGAGTGCCTTGCAAGAAGAGAGACTGACAAAATTAGCCGTCGTGTCGGTGGCAGAGTGAATGCTTCGACTTACCATTCCAAGTAGAGCTTGTACGCTCAAAAGATCGGTGTTTCTGATTGTCAATTCCGTCATCACCGCCATTGCATTTTTCAAGTAGCCCCAGGCCTTTTGGTCCTCCTCTTGAGGCACGAGATTGCTCATAACCCTCAATCTGTGAGCGATGGCGAGGGCAACGTTCAGACTTGCCCACCATCCCGAACCTTCGTATGGATCGCGTGAGTAGTGCTTATCCACCAGATGGTAGAAAGTTGGTTCATGGAATAGTGGGAACATGCAGTTGAAGTTCTCAAAGTAATCCTTGAGCAAGGACAAGGCTTCAATCTTGGGTGGCAGCGGAAGGTAGACACGACGTTGGAAGATGTCTCGGAATACCTCTGGCCTCCATTGAACCCATTTGTTCTCATCAAAGGCTTGTCCTTGAATCATTTCTTGAAATGAGGTATCACCCGTCTTTTCGTTTACCCACTGTATGCCCTTGGGTGAGAAGATGGAGAAGCCGGAAGAAGAGCCTAAACTTCAGTCAGATGCGTCTAACCAGCAAATTCACGAGTAGAGATCATACCAATGTAGCGAGTTTCGCCACAGTTGTTCGTTACCAAGGAACACATCATGTCGGAAAGAACTTCGACCTCCTCTTCGCTTCTTCCCGACCTTGGCGGTTCTGGAGATGTCTCGCCACTGCGAGGCGTCAAGATAGGTCCAGGTCGAGGTGTTCCGCTCGATGATGTCTCATCTTTGACGCCCGAAGATGCCTCGGTAGCTTCTGTAGTCGCCTTCTCTTTTACCTGGCTAGCTCTGTCGGCCAGCCTCTTTTCAAGCGTTCCCAGATCCGTGGCTCCGGCATCTTCGTCGGACAGGATTCCAGATAATCGCAGCAATGATTCCATGCGTCCAAGTCGGTTCTCGAGGCCTTCGATATACTTGTGGCTATTCCAAGTCAGCGCATGATCTCCAGCATGTATAATTCGGCACCCACCCTTTTGGAGGATTGCGCTTCTTTTCCACTTGAGTGAAGATGCATTCGGTCTTGTAATTCTGACAGTGTGTGCATGCCGGCATTTTGCCATCACACTTGATCTTCTTCTTTCTGCACATGTCGCAGGCCTATCATCGGAGTTAGCATTGGCCAGCAGCATCACCACCGCAGAGTGGCGTGAGTGACTTGCCCTTGCAATGCGCCTTCTCTTTGGATCACCGTGATCATTTCCATCGCCCAATTCGAAACCGGCGAGGTCGTCAGCGAACAAACCGGGCAGGATTGCATTAGGCGGCAACGGAGCACCATCGGCGGAGAAGTTACTGAATACGCGGCGATGCTGGTTGACGAGAGGCGAGGGAGTAAACATGTATGGGTTTGCGGCGTCGTTTGCGGGAGCATTCATGTAGTTCATAGCGGCGATTGAGCGCCCGAAGGCGTCTTGTTCGTTGTGGTAATTGTGAGGATCGTGAAGTAGACGATAGAATGTTCCAAGTAGCAAGCTGACACTGGCAGGGTTAGGGCGGTGGATGGTGGATGCGCGTGGTAACGCCGGAGCAATTACTAAGGGCGAAAGGCCGAAGGGAGGGCCGTGGTCAGTTTTGTTTCTTCGTCCGCTCTTCTAATTAGCGCCCGTGAGACCGGGGTGATTGGGTGAAACTGAAATCCTGCGACGTTCGGTGCCAGTAGGCGGCTGTCGCAGAACCACTCGCGACGAAGGATAAGCTCTGTCTGGTGAAGCAGCGTCGAGTTCCTACTTGGCCTTCGAAACCAAAGTTTGCACTGGAATACACCTTATTCAAATAGCGGCCGATCTGCGAGCGGATGGCGCCCACTCGTGCAGTTCCCACCATCGATTATCCATTGGTCGGCGGCACCGTTGCGAATGCAATGCGACTGCTCGCATCGTACACTGCTATATCGTTGATTTCAAAGCTTCGAGTTTCTGGCTCGGTTGCCGTCCAGTCCTGCGTATAAGCCATTTTCTCACTTCCCGATCGGTAAGGGCAATTTGATGGCTCGGATTGATTCGTTCCCGGGTGGCTGTCAAATCGAGCAGTGTTTCCTGCGTCTCATCTTCCATCTAAGCCCCCTCTAGCGCGGCAGTGAAGATGCGTCTAAAGCGCAATGAATGGCCACCCTCGTCGCCAAGCATGCAGCCGACGGACAAATAGTGGACGGACAGCGGCGGACGTGGTTTGATTGCAAGTCTTGAAGTTGTACGTTCGGGAAAATCAGTGGTCATGGAAGGGTGAAATGGCTAGACCTTTGAACGCAAAGAATAAAGCTGCCTATTCTACAAAGTGTTGCACTAGTTGCTTCGTAGTCGATGATCTAGCCACACGAAATCAGCGCCAAGCGCAGTCGTCCCGCTATAGTCTACTCCATATCATGCAATCCGAGTCACTTCGACGGCCATGCCGCTCGCCTTGAGACTGCTGCACTGCTGCGCACCCCGGATACCGGGACAGCATTTTCGTACATTCGGCTCCTCTGAACTCCACGATCGTAGCGGTAGGATCAGGCCGACATCATGTATGCAGGTACACAGCCCAAGAGTGGTCAAGTCCAATTGCTGATGTCTATCAGGACCCACGGAGCGGCTTCTGGCAAAAAGCCACACTACATGACCGCTGCCGAACTTCAACACTATGCAGAGTATCCCTACATTACATGGGATCTGAAGCCTGCCTCAAAAGAAAAGGTTGCTGTAGCAGTTGGCCGTGGTGGTCCTTTCGAGATTTGCTATGAGATCCACGGCACTGGTCCCACGCGCCTTGTGGTATGTGGAACTGCAACCTCGTTATCTCTCCCTCGTTGTCCTAGTTCTCCATGTCCGTCGTTTGAGATCTGAATGTCACTCTGTAGCTGTTCGCAATTGTTAAACTTTGATGCTCTTCACCATCTTACTAATTTAGCACCGTTTACTTCTGAAGTAGTTATCGTTGTTGCTTTACTTACCGTTGGCATTCCTGACAACTGCGCATGTCTAGTTTATCATGGGCTTAGGCTCCATCAAATCAGCATGGCAACGACAGTACAAGGACTTTGGTCATACTCAAGGTGACAAGTACAGCTGTCTCGTCTTCGACAATCGTGGCATCGGTGAGTCGGACAAGCCCGCAATGCGTTACACAACCTCGGAGATGGCCAAAGATACCATGGAAATTCTCGAACACATTGGATGGACCGAGCCAAGAGAGTTGCACGTCGTCGGCATCAGCATGGGCGGCATGATTGCCCAGGAACTCGCATTTGCAATTCCCCACCGCATAGCCAGCCTTAGTCTGGTGTCGACTACGGCGGCACTGAAGAGCACTGTAAGCTTCTTCGAGAATTTGAAGGATCGAATCAATCTCTTCGTCCCCAAAGCCATAGACACGCAGCTCAATCACATGGCGTACAATCTCTTTACCGAAGAGTGGCTGGCCAAACCCGATGAGCTCGAGTACACCAAGGAGCCATTTCCAACCAACAGGGATAGAGTCTTGGCTTCGGAGTTGTCCAAGAAACTCAATCCAAATACCGTTACTGGACTTTCATTCATGTTGCAAGCCATCGCGGCCGGTTGGCATCACAAGTCGCATGCACAGCTACGAGAGCTGGCTGATAGCATCGGACGCGAACGAATCATGGTTCTTCACGGTGAGAAGGATAGGATGATTAGTTTTCCAAATGGAGAGGCGCTTGCTGAGGGACTAGGTGGTCAGGAAAGCGGGATAACTGTTCGATTTATTCACGACATGGGCCACGTTATTCCAATTCAAATGAGAAAGGAGTTTCATTCATGGGTGGAGGAGCTCGTTCACAAGGCTGAGAGGCTGAACGGAAAATCCGAATAACGAGCTTGAACGAACGGTTATACGATAGAGGCTAAGCACGTACGTCTACGATGTCGCATAGGTGGGTAGAATGGTTCGGCGTCTTTGCTAGCTAGTGGTGTTCCTCCGGACGGCAATGCTGTTCGGAACTTTTGAAGCCACAACCGTGGCGAGTTGGTTCGAAGAAATATAACGACTATCACTTTGAGAAACGTGATATATGCATGCAGAGCTATATAGTTTTTTACGCTATTCTACTATAGAAGGTCCTATGTTTTACCCTTTGGTGTTGACATGTCTTTTGTTCTAGAAGTACGGAGTAGTTTGGAGACGCCTCAAAAGCAAGCGGAACGTGTTCGTCTCAACCGTCATTCATTTGAGTTGTCGCTTCTATATGCACACGATTCAATTCATCATGTCTTGTTCAACCTCCCAGTCGTCCCATCCAGGTTTATCAAATCCATTTGGCCGTGCTTGCCTGACCCATCCGGTCCAAGTTCCTTCAATCTCTACTACCGGCTTAACATACTTCACCTGCGCCTTGAATCCCGCGCTGAACGACTCTCCAAAATGCCGGTCCTCGAATAGCTCGGGATGACATCTCCTCATGCTCTTCAGTGCCCTCTTCCCAACCTCGTCAACGCTGTCATGGTGTCTGAGCTCAAAGAAGCTCTGATCGTGCATCTTCTTGAGCCTCTCCTTGACATCCTCGGGATACAAGCCCAAGCTCAGCAGGAACAAATCGTACTGGCACAGGCTGGTACCAGCCCAGTAACTGCCGCCCTCAGTAGCGCGGCGGTACAAGGCCGTCAGCGCCGCAATCGTCCCCATGCAACCGGTGCCATAGTCGCTCATGGGGAACGGCGGCACGACGGGCTCCTCCAAGCCCATGAACCAGCCCTGCTCCCAAGCCACGCCGGTCGCACAGTCCGCAATCTGCTGCCAGCCGGGGCGCGCCGCCCACTCGCCAACATGGCCGAAGCAGTCCTCGGCGACGTAGACGAAGCCGCGGTGGCGCTCGCCCGCGATCTCCAGCAGGCGGCGCGGGCCGTAGCCCAGGCGCGCCAGCGCCCCCGGCCGGTATCCGTCGAGCACCACGTCGGCATCGCGCAGCAGCGCGTCGAAGGCCGCGCGCCCGCCGCTGCTCCGCAGGTCCAGCTCCGCCGCGTGCTTGCCCACGTTCACGTCCACCTGGAAGAACGGCACGTCGCTCAGCGCTGGTGACGTCACTTTCAGCACCGACGCCCCGTACTCTGCCAGGCCCCGGCCCATCGACGGCCCTGCGATGATCCGGCATAGCTCGAGCACTTTGATTCCGCTCAGGATTTGCGGTTTGGGCGTCGCGCATGTGGATGGGAGCGGTGCGAAGGGCGCTGGTAGTGAGTCTCGCTCGAGCACGTCTATCCGCCACGGCGGTTCTTTGGCGAGGGCTTTGCCGTGCTCGCTCGCTGCGAAATCTGCTGGCTTCAGGCAGGGCACACCTGCTTGCTTCCGCTCGGCGTTCATGGTTTCGAGTTCTGTGACGGTGTATTGTTTGACGTGCTTCTCTATCAGGTCTATGCAGTCATGGTAAGATGGAGTTTCGTTCAGGAATCCCGGAAGGCCAATCATGTTCAGCGTTGTCGTAGCTTCAAGAGAGCCATGAATGTGGTAGTATTCGCCAGCATTCCTGGTCTCATAGAGGTTGGCAGCCAATCTGCGGTACGGATTTGATTGAGCTTGAAGGAGGTCGGTGGCTGCATCGATTATTAGTCTCGCGTAATGGCTACTGAGTCTGTACGTTGCTTACGTTTTAGGAGCGCTTTTGATTTCGGATTGCCCTTATCGTAACCACCAACGGTGGCCACATAAGTCGAAAAGAGGAAACATGAGGCCCGTTCAAGGTCTACCACAATCTTTCTCTTTTGGTGTCCAAGTCTGACGTTGGCAATCGCCGTCGCAACGGCCGCCTCGACAGCCTTTAGTGCGCCCGCAGCTTCGGTCTCTTTAAAAGGGCAGGGGAAATCCGGAGTGCCGGTGTTGGAAGTTCTAAACTCGGCAGAAGCAAGGAGTTCTTTGCATTCGGAAGGTAGCTGGCTACCGGCAACTTGCACTAGCTTCTCGAGAGCCTTTTGCGTTTCGGCCAGCATGGAGTAAGTCTTCCTCGCCGAGCCATTCAGATAAACCGAGTGTCCAGAACCGTCGCCATTGAGCAAAGAGGGTGCCATGTTTTTTGTCTTGAGCAGGTCCGGTGAGAGCGCAAAGACATTATTTTATGTACTTCGGCCTGGACAAGGGAAATCAGGATCCCCGAAAGGTCGCATGTCAGAGATCCGGGGCGGACCTAACACCTAGCCTGCCGCGGAAAGATTTGACGCCATTGATCGGCGTTGACGGCGGGAAGGTCCTGCCTCGAGCATGGATGGGAATGGCCGACGGCGCCATCGCGGGATGGCGAATTCGAAGTAGGTGAGCAAATTTGATTACGACCGAAGTACCTCAATGGCTAAGGTAACTGCCATTGTCATCCAGGATAGCAAGGTATTGGCAGGTTACAGCGTGAACAGTCAGACAAAGTGCAGCATCCGACCAGCGTGGCCATCGATGGGTCACGGATTAACACACTTTCGATCCTCGGATCTTCAAGCCCTTGCAAATCGTGGGGTTCTCCACTACTTTTACTGTAGAGTTCGGCATCATTAGGGCAGGAAGCGGCAATTGAGGCCGCTCGGGGATGACCGAGGATGACCGAGGACAGGAAGGCTCTTCTCGGTCTTTGTGAGAATTGCGTGCCTTCAATCGTTTCAAAAGCTTGAATTCCTCGTAATAAATTCACCAAGACGGTCAGCAGTGGCAGGTGGGCGTGGGTTCGCGATGTCGGCATACGGTACGGAACGGTAGAGGTACTCTGGTATCGTACTGTGGGCGCTTTTGTTCTGGATGGCTTCTGCCGTAACCCGTCTGACCTTGCCAACGCCATTTGCCTATACTATCCAATCCAATCCCTACCTTGCCTTACTCTGGGTCTTCGCATATTGCTCCCGTGCCTTCCTAACCTTGAACCTCTTATTACTCCTCCCCGCTTCCGAAGCGTCCACCAGAGGTCGCTATCCGACCAACTGCACTGCACCCGCCCTCTACCTGAACCTACCTACCGGCCTGGCGAAATCCGTTGACGGTCCGTCGGTCAGGCTACCGTATGACTCGGCCAAAGGTTCCCCCCGATCAGCGGCAAAGGACTGCGCAGGCCTGTGAGAGCTGCAAGCGACGGAAGCAAAAAGCAAGTTGCCTCTCCCTTGGATCCACTGCCTTCTATCTCCAATGCAGCATTTCGTATTTTCATCGTGTATCGATGGCATGCATGTTCAAATGTGTCGCCGGTACCTTTTGGATACCTCTGCATAAAGAAATTGATCCGTAGAGAGTCCTCGGCCGTTCCCGGTGTACTGCAATCAATCGGTAGCTGATGGAAGCACGGTGCCAGGATCATGATGCCACTATTTTGTCCTTACAAAGCGTTCTACTGCTTTGATGTATTCCGTAGTCTATTCTGCTAAACGGGACTGACCCGATCGCAGTGCAACGGGCTCTGTCCATGCAACACGTGCGAGAAGCGCAAATTCCAGTGCATCTACACCGATCGCGTAGATGCTCCATCGCCTAGCGCTGAAACCACTCCAAAGAGAAGAAAGATAACTGATCCTTTCAATGTTGGTGGCAACCAGAGCACGTCTGCCGACCCTATCCCTCCGCCTGCTCTTTCTTCCGAGCGGAGCAGCCACAGCGAAGGAAGGTCAATTAGCAATTCAATTCCTGCTTTCGACCCTTCGCTCCTGACCTCTACCAATGGCTCCGGTTCCCACGCTCAGATCGGCAATGAACCGAAGCAGTCTACGAGTACGGACGAGGAGAAGGCAGCCAGGTCGCTGCAGCACTTCTCCACACCGCGAGCTGAGGACCAGGTTCGAAGCATGCTTATGTCGCAGACCACAAGCCAAGGAGGCCCCGACGAGGAGGCGGTCGTTTACTCCCAAACCCGCATGCTCCAAGATCCAACTGGAAGACTGCGTAAGCAATGCCCGCTTTCGGTTGAGAATCAACTAATGTTCGCTCAGTATACGTTGGAGACTCTGCCACTCTGTCATTCCTGCAGATCGTCCGTATGATGGTGGAGTCGGTTGCAGGACAGTCGCCCTTCACCACTGATCCCAGGCGCCATAAGATTATGGAGAGCCAGTTCTCTTTGCCGCCCAACACTCGAGTGACTCAGCTTCTACCAGATCAGAAAACAGCTTTGTTGCTTGTGGAATTCTTCTTCATCAACGTAAGTGATATCCAAGATTTAAATTCCCGTCAGACAAACTACCATGCTAAAACTCTCTACCAGACACATGGCTTGATTCAAATCTTTGATCGCGACTCTTTCCTCAAGACGGTTGATGCCATCTATGCGGATCCCTTGTCTGCACAACCCAACGCCTTATGCCTCTTGAATCTCGTCTTAGCCATTGGTCTCATGACTGCCACTCCGCAACCGGGCTCTGCAGAAGCAGCCACCATCGAGAAACTATGGAACGAGCACATTGATCGTGCAGAGCTTTTCTATCTCAACGCAAAAAGTCTGAGCGATCCAATGACTGGCTTCGAAGACGCTGATTTTTGGTCCGTTCAAGCTCTTCTGCTCATGACCATCTACTTCCTTTGCAAGTCCAAGCGTCAAACGGCATTCGCCCTTCTCGGTATGGCAATTCGTTCCGCCTATGCACTTGGCCTCCATCGGGATGAGACTATGATCATCTTCGGACCGGACGACCAGGCTGCACGTCGCAACTTATGGAGATCTCTTTTCGTCATGGATCGTTTCCTGGCTTGCTCTCTGGGTAGACCACCGGCCATATCCGAAGAAGACTGCAGCGGAGACTCGCTCAAACCCGGCGAGCCATCTATGTCCGACGAGTTCGGTTTCAGCAATCCCTTTCCGTCTTCAGTGGATTACAATCAGACTGCAGCTCACAGCCTGGACGCGGCTGTTCGGAGCTGCTCTGTCATTGGAACCATCTTGAAGCGTGTCTACCAGAATCGGAAAGTATCGACGAAGCTTGCTCAGGAGATTGCTGATGTCTGCAAGCTGTGGCCCAAGGCTTTGGCACCTACACTGCATTGGAGACAGTACGCCACAGCCAGTCCGAGTCAAGGAATGGCAATCCTCCACGCCAACCTCTTCTATTGTCACTCAATCGTTCTTCTTACAAGGCCCTTCTTCCTCTATATTCTCAACTCGGAGGTGCAGCGTGGTCCTAGTCAAGCCTTCAGCAGCCATCGATCACGAAGAAATTACGGACGGATGGAAAAATTCAGCGACGCATGCGTGATTGCCTCGACCCATACGGTTGTCCTTGTTCAGAATGCTTTCGACGTCGGCCATCTTCCACGCCGTGATCCCACCGTCATCTACTTTCTTTTCGCTGCTGCAACGGTTATCCTGTCAAACGAATTTGCTCTCTTGTATTCCAATTCTACGGCGGACATTTGCATCCGAAACGCCATTGCGGCCATGGCATACTGTGCCGAGACGGATCCCCAAGCGAGCAGACTTCTATACATCCTTACCACATTCCGCGATGTTATAATTCAGCAACGGGAGCGTCGCAACCAGAAAATGCAGCAGGCGAACCAACTACCACCCGTACTGAGCTCACACATAAATCCATATATCCAAGGAACCAATTTCACATCCACGAACATCAACAGCCTCAATCAGATGGCAACGCAACTCCCGTCCCTACATCAAAGCTATGTACCTTCACCGATTCAAATTTCGTCCGCTTTCAACTTAGCATTAGGCTCTGCCCAACAACAGCAGCAACAATCTCCCCCACAGATCGCAACGCCTCCCAACATTCCAGAGCGTACGTTTCAATCCCCTCTCCAAACTGTCAGCTCAAAGTCACCTCGAACATCACTCCCGATAGAACCTGCTCTCACCCTTTCCGCTCCACCCAACCCTCTATCTCCGAACAATCCCGGTACTCCTGTCAATATACCCGGTCTGGATCGTAACCTGAGCCTGTCGAACCTGCTAGACTTATCCGCTCTCGGGCCCGACCGAGTAAGCTTGAGTGATGGTTCCGAAGGCCAGGACGAACACATTGACTTTGATGCGCTGTGGGCATGGCCCAGCAACACGCCTGCTTTGGGGACGCCAAGGGTGAGTGGCGCGTCTGTACCGGGCACCGGAGGTGAAACAAGCGTCCAGGGCATCAGTGATAGCTCGGTGCCGCTGTTTGGAGTGCTAACTTAGGTACGGATGGTCCAAGGCTGGAATACTAATGAAACGAAATGAGGTCAAACTTTCGGCATATCCTGCAAAGTGGGCGTTTACATTTGGCGCGGTGCTTACGGATCTTGATTTATTATGGACCCAGGATTGATATACACAATCGGCGAACGGGAAGATATCAAGTACAAGGCAAGCTTGAAGGGATGTGAAAAGGACTATTTCTCCTGTACAACGAGTTAAGTTGACTTAGCTATATGCCATTATGCTGACAAGCTTAAATGATTTCTCAATTGCAGCTTAGCGGGTAGTTCACCGGCGCAAACCGACAATTACTCACTCAACACCATGTTTTGTTTCTTTCTTTCACTTTCTTTCTCACCACAACTTCACACAGAGAAGAGCTTTCCAGATCCTCACCTCGATAAAAACTCAAGCCACTCTTCAACATGCCTTGTAACGATCCGACGCACCCGTATCACGAATGGCCAACGACAGGAAAGCTGAGGATCTATAATTGCGAACGATACTGCGATTTTTGTGACATAGGGCGAGGAGTCCACTACTATACTGATGCGTCAGGGGTTCGCCGGCATGCCATCCGCCACCTCAATAAGGGGGAGTATCCCGGGTTGAAGATGGAGTGGCCATGGGGGTGAGTCTACAGTGATATAGTATTCACGGTGTTGAACAACGGCTGAGAGACAACAGATCTGCCATGAAATACACGGGACCTCTCATCGATGAGACAGAAGACGACCAACCAAGAGGAATAAAACGGGAAGCCGAGACACCTCTCCTCAACGATCGCCACGGATTCCAACCCAGAGCAAGCCTGCAGGTCCACGATCAACCTTCCCCTGCTTTCCAACAGCTCACCACGAGGCACATAACCATCTGCGACCACCCATTCCCACACTCCACCAAATCACACGCCGCCTCCGCCCCCACCTCCTCCAGCACCTCATCCGGCACGCACAGCTCGCCCTCCTCAGCGGGCTCGTTCTCGCAGCCGAGCAGCACCACGTCGTTCGCGCCACCGCGCAGCGCCGGCGGCGCGGAGCCGGCCCGTGACGCGACGCTGGTGAGCACGGAGCGCGCGGACGCCGAGCGGGCCTTCGGGTCGCTGGAGGACGCGCTGGCCGCCTTCCGTGACCAGATCGTCGGCTGCTTCCGCTTTGGGCGCGTGGTGGGGCTGGCGAGCGTTGAGATGGGCTGGGCTGTCGACGAGGCGATGAGGGTTGCGCTGCCGGGGTGGCTGGAGGAGGGGAGCGGGGTGGGGTGTGTGGGTGGGGCGGTGGAGGGTGAAGATGGGGATGGGGAGAGTGCCGGGGAGTGCAGTGGCGGTAGCGTCGAAGGAGAGGAGGAGGGGAGAGCGAGCAGGTTAGCGAGGAGGAATGAGGCGGCCGGCTGATCGGCTACTGGTGGCAGAAGGCTACTACGGTATATGGCGGCTAGAAAGGGGCTTTAGATGATGAGAATGGCTTCTGGCTACGTTTTGAGAGCCGAATCGAATCCGAAGCAGCGAAGCACAACTAAGCTAAGAATTGTAACGGATTTCAATCCCATATCGACGTTTGATTGCTATCTGTTCTGCTAGAAGCCCTCGTATGATGCAATTCGGTTGTCCTTGACATGTGGATACTGGAATCTTTGAATCCGAACGGTAGGTTTACAAGCACCCACGAAATTGATACAATATGACAACGCTTGAGGCCCAGACGCAAACAGGAGTGGCAAGAAATTAATGAAATCAATACGAGGCGCTGACTCTGAGATTGAAAATGAGCATGCCTCCACAAGCCGCTTAAAGTATTGAACGTGGTTATGATTTTGCGTTCCTTCTTGTTCAGAGCGAAACGAATATCTAGACCAGACACAATATCGGAACCTCACCGTTCATCTCAACATGAGCTCTGTTATACTACCTCATACGTCTTTCCATGTCTAAAGTAAAGATTGTTGATGGCAGCAACAGCAAATGTTGGCGTGCTGGTTCTGTGCCCTCCAGCTGTTTGTCGCTTAGCCCGCGTACTCATACAGAATCCGGCACCATTCCTCGTCCGATATGTGCTCTCTCATAGCTGAGTGATTCAGAGCCTCGTGAATATTGCCAGATAGGTCAGTTTCGCCTTGCGTCAGAGGTTCTAAGTCATTAGGTAAACCTTCATAGTGATCTAAGGCTGCTTTTTTGCAATGAGTATCGCCTCTGGGGCTTCCCTCTTCTCCGGAATCCCGCGATACACCCTCCTCGGAATTCCCTTCTATGTGAGAGTTATAGTCTCTCTTCGGCACTTCCCCATCATCCCCTGAAACCAACCGCTTGCTCAAGGGGCGACATTCTTCGATCACCACTCCAATACCGCGGAGCCTCCTCAGCTCTTCGTTGCCTGCAAGCTGGGTATCCATCAGCACTGCGGCCATTCGAGTTCTCCAGTGTCCAGTGAGAAATGCGCTAAGCGTTTCCACACGCTCTTCATAGTCCCGTAAAAAGTCGTCAACCAAGTCGTCGAGCTGCCGAATGAGATCACATTCCTCTCCACGAATCTCCCAACCTTCTTCAGGTTCGCATCTCGATGTAAATGTTGATTTGCAACATGTGTGTGGGAGACCTAGAACATGGAATGTCTCGAACCGGATGACATCTTCTGCCAACATCGGAGGATTTCCAGCCTTTTCGGTCATTAACTCGTTCTCAAGCCATTGAGTGACAGAAGTGCGGATAAATGAGGCCAGATGAGGATCCAGCTCGTCAAAGAAGGAGGTTGATCCAATGGACTTTAACATGGAAGTAACGGGCGAGCAGCCTTCCCGCGAGCAAGCGCACACGCAGCAATCACGATTGCACTGTCGGACCGTCCTCCTTATTAGGCTTCGGGAGGGCCTGTCGATAGAGTCTAGAATCGCCTTCACAATGCTTCGCAACTCTGGGAATGGCGTTTCCGAATCCACAACCCCGGCGGCCTGATGGTAAAGTACCCGCCCAAAAAAGTGGCCGATGAAGTGGTATCCCGAAACTCCAGGGACTATGGCTAAAGGGTTGGGTCTTTGCACTTGACGAGAAAGGTCGACTCCTTTGCTGACTAGGGAATTCAGACAAACAAAACCATATTGCAGGCTGAGGAGATGAAGACAGTGAACTTGAAGTGGTGTGAGTCCCTCGTCATTAGCAAGGTCGATATCGCGGAAGCCGGCTTTAAACAAAAGCTCTCTCACTTCACCCGGGGAGTCCCAGTAGTGATGTACCGACTGGCCCTTTTGCCTGACAATTAAGGGATACGGGACCTCGATGCCAGCATTCTGGAGAGCCTCTTGGACGAGACTCGCTTTTTGGTCGAGAATGCAATCATCTGGAAGGTCTAACTCCTCCCAAGTCTTTGCTGGCAGGAGTTGCTGTGCCATTTGGTAAAGTTCCATTCGACGAGCCCTCAAAGCATCAACAGCTAGAGACATGAGTTCTATTTGGTTAAGATTTGCGGGTATTTCCAAAGCTTCATCAGGGAAGTCTTTCCAACCAGGTGACGTCAAAGCACTCCCTGCGCTAAATAATAATTTTGAGGATTCGTAGTTGCAACTTTGTAAGGCATAACTAATGGGTAGCGAGCCTCCTAGATCAGCTTGGTTGACCAGCTGGTGCCCCCCATACGCGAGAAGTATTTGAACTCCACGAGACCAGGTGGCAGATATGTGCATCGGCGATTGAGCTTTGATATTGCGCTCTTGTATCGCTGATGGATTTTCATCGAGGATTCGGACCACCCCTGCTTCGTCTCTGCGAATGATTGCTTGGCTCAATGGTCCGCATTCGGTAACTACAGTGTGTTATGGCTGGATTCATCCCAGTAGCTCATAATTCTAACCTTCCGCCCAACTTCCTATTTCCGAAGCAACCTGAATTTCAAACCATGATGTGCGATACTTTGCCGCTTCACCAAGGTCACCCCCAGCCTCATAGAGATCACCAACAATGGTCTCCATGCGTGGCATGAAAGTCCGGTCACACCAAGTCCTAGTCATGACCAATGTCTCAAGAGGAGTCCTGTCATTGTTTTAGCGTGACATTCAAGAACGTCTTGAACTAACATACCTTTTGTATATATTATCAATCTCATTCAATGGAACTCTCTCCAAGCAGGTGGAGAGCAGATTTCGAAAGCATACAAATTCTTGCTCGTTAGACATTCGAAAACCGAACATGTGTATAATATGCTACACAATATAATCAGCTTCCGCATGATATCGCACGCTTTACACCTACATGCAAGACTGTTCGACCATCCTCATCTACATCGTAGGGATGGCATTGCGACCCTTTATCATTGAAAAGCTGGAGCATCCGTTTAGCCGCATAATCCATGTACTCTCTGAGTTCATATTTGTGTCGATTGACAGTGACGCGATTGAAGAGCGCAAATACTGGGGAATCATTCCGAACCACTCCTCGAAGTGTAAGTAATGGACCAATTGATAGGTTTCCTGCGTCACGGGTAAGCTTCACGCCCACTTTCAACGTTGCACCGAACACTGATTTCACATGTTCCAAGGCAAGCTCTTTAGACTTTTTGCCAGGTTTGGGATTCCAGAGTGGACAAGATCTGTAGTGGTCAATCACACTCTCGGAGCGGGCAAGAAGGCGCAGCCATCCAATAGTGTAGCTGCTCTCATAGCGCATCCTCCGTCCCCGACAAGTGCACGATCCTCGAAGGCTTCGCGATCGCGGGATCAGAATTCCAGCCTTTGGCACTTGGTCGCCTTCGTCATGATCGATCTTGGCAGAAAACTTGAAGGGAGTTGTGGAAGTCTTTGCTGTTTCGACTGATAAAGTCCCACCGTGGGTCACGAGTGCCTCGAGTCTGGTTTCCAACACCTTCTCCAGGCGACCTAATCGCTCTTGCAGAGCAGCGAACTCGGTACTCTGCGCTGTGGAGGTCGAGGTGACTGCGATTGTCAATGAATTGAGATCTTGTTCGATTGATTGAACGTGTTCGTGAACACGTTCGGTTTTCTGGGTGATGTTCTGAGCCTCAGTGAAAAGCTTCCCTACGTCAATTTGTAGTCTCTCGGCGTCCTGCTTCAGGTCTCTAGAGTACTGCTTAGTGCCGCCATGTCTGTTGTTGAATTGGGTTAACCCACATTTGGACCAGAGAAATCAAACTGGTTAGTCCATCTCTCGCCTGCCTGACAGCATCTCGAAGATTACGAAGCGTCGACTGCTTGAAAGGATACAATGACCGTCGGGAGAAATTTTGCAACCTGTGTCGTTTCCCATCGCTTGACGGAACGGCTTGACATTCGTCTCGTATCGCTTCGAGCTTTTTCACAGCTGCGACTATGCGTGAGGTGACCGAGTGCGATTGGTTGACAAGGTCAGCTTGATTTGCTGTAAGCTTCACGATTCGAGGATGAAGGAGAGTGAGGAATTTATGGATCTCCTCGATATCCGCCACAGCGTTACGAACGTCATCTTCCCAGCCATTCCAAGCACTATAATAAGTGAGTAAACCCTGGGAGACTGTTATGCCCAAAGAAATAATTCCGGCAGCGCTTGAGATGACAGAGAAGGGATCAGACATTGACATTCAATTTGCCAAAGAAGATAGAGCGCGCATTAGATGAAGTTTTGAGTCCAAAAAGTTCAGTCTTGCTTGATGATGAGGAGAAGATGGGAGATGAGGTCCGAGTGTGAGGTGCGTCGGTGTTGTACAGCCTCGTCCGCGAAACCCTATTATCATTCGCCACGAACCACACGACGTACCGCTACGACAAGCGAAAGGTAGACAACAGGCTGACTCGAACTAGATTCCACCGCTACCAGCGAACGTGGCAGACCGTAAGTACAGTGTTACCAGCTAATGCTTATGGCGGGGATGACCTCAACCTTTAGTTAACACTGCTAATTACCTAAACAACATATGAGGATGGTGATTGGCGAGCTTATTCGAAGAGCAAGCAAAACGAATGCCTTTTCTCGACTCTGGATCAAGGTAAAGGGCTTGTGGACAGCTTGCTCGAAGTCGTTATAAAGCTATATCGTTCACACGATTGGAAGCTAGGGTTAAGAGTTCGATCATTTTGTCACCGACGTCCTGAAAGGAGACCTGCACGGCCTGAACATCACCAAAGATTATTAAATCTCTGTGATTTTGCTGAATATAATTCTATCAGAACCTAGCCTTTCATCAAGTCCTCGTACATTAGTCCCTTCCATGCCGAACCAGCCACTGACGAAGGCCAACCCCGACTGCCATGCTCAAAAAGCCGATGATGCAAATGCCGGCGCCGTCGCTGAACGTGGTCGCACCGAGGCTGAACTCTCCGTCGCCGACGGGATGAAGTGCCAAGCGGCGTGTGCGGCCAGCAGCGCCAGCATCGCGACCTGCAGCAGCGACGCCGTGTACGGCTTACACATGAGCAGCGCGGCGACCGACGTCCGCGACACGAACATGCCGCTTTGGTAGATGGCGTTGTATGTTGGGTAGAAGCCGCGGTACTTGCGGAAGGGGGTTTGGTCTGGTGGGAAGAGGAGCGTTGGCGCGACGACTTGGTTGATGGTATATTCGGCGATGTACAGGATCAGGAGTGGTACCATGCATGGTATGAATAGAGATTTTGCTCGTGTTAGGTTCGCTTGTGACGATGGCCGGAAAGAAGAGGATCGGCTTTGGTTAAGGGTTGAAACTGCAGAGCTGCCCGTCTCTGGATTACCTAGACACACAATTTGACAACCGGAAATTCACTTCATGGCAATATTTTCCCTCAAATATCGCTCAAATATGTTAGTTTAGATGCTGTCAAAGTTTGAAGCCATTCCATATGTCGGAAGGCAGTCAAATTGTATCGAATCTTCATCCTTACTAATTAGGAATCCTTAAGGCTGATCATCAGTTTTGACTCGCAGCTTTGAACAAAGCCGCCAGGCGTAATTGTCGGAATTTTACCGTTCATCTCAATATGAGCTGTGTAATACTACCCTTCGGCTAGGCGGTCAGCGAGAAGTGTCCGTAGTGGTGCGTGAGACCGATGAAGTTCAACTTTCCACCGCCGCCGGTCAAGCTTGCCAGCATCACACCCACCATTCCGACTATGATTTCGCCTCCGTCTCTTGAATTCGGCGTGAGAGCAATGAGTAGCATGCTGCACACCGGCGGGCGATGACGCGGACATTGTATGGCACAACGTGGACGAAGTAGGGACCTATCAACTTGGCGGTGAAACCTGGGACGACGTCGGCGAGCAAGACTACACCCTTGGGAACCAACGGTCCGACAAGGTCCAGAGCGGTGGAGAGGGTGATTAGGTAGAGGACACTGTTGATGAGGCCAAGAAACCGGTCAGTGTGCTTGATCGCAATCGCATGTGAGAAAATGCCACACGTACCTTACATACGGAAGAGCCAGAACGCAGTCACCACCCGCAGGTCCGCACCTTCAAAGGCGGATATGATGTTAGCCTTTTACACTGACAATAATGTTGTAGGAGAACCAGGCCATGGGAATCTCATGGACAGCGGCAAGACCATCTCTTACGCAGGGTGAAGAGTGCGGACATGATCGGCTTTGATTGACGACGCTGCAATTGATGTGAATGCAATGCTCTTCAATAGGGAGTGCAGCAGCTGGTGCAGGCCACGGTGAATCGCTGCAGTGTCTTAAAGCTGGTGGACCAACAGTATATTTAACGTGTGACGGGCTGTGGGTTCCCGAGGCGAGGGCGTGACATGGTGACGCAGGTCGTGCACGGAGGCGGGTGGCGCGCAAAGTCGCGGGAAAACGAAAACGGGAGAAGGTTCGGAGAGACTTAAGGGCGCCTTGGGTTAATCAGGACGTGGCAGGGCCTGGCGTAGGTGGATGCTGGCTGTCTGTGGCGTTTTTGCTAGTGCCTCCTGGTGCTGCTTGCTCCCTCTTTTTCGCTCGTGAATCTCCGCTTCCAAAACTCAGTTTCCATCCCCCCTCCGCCAAAAGCCGCTCTCTTTCCCATCCACGCTCCTTCGCTCGCAAACCTCCATAATACTCGCCAGCTCCCTTACTCGTCGTTATGACCACTCGCACCCGCCGTTGTTGGTCGTCCAACGCTTGCTGATCTTGTTTGCGCACCCTTTCGCATTCTCAACTGGCTCGGCCGTGACCTTCCTCCGCCTCGCGCAGCGCAACGCCCAACGCGATTCTCAACATGGATCAACGACCACCGCGACCGCCTATTCACAATCCCAATCATCAGTCGTCGATGCAGGGCCCACCTCCGACTCAACCAACCGTCTACCAACCGCCTTCGTCGCAGCAACCACCCGTTCAGATCCCTTTCTCCGATCCCTTCTCCCACCGACGTGGTCCCGATCCATTCATGCCGAGTTCACAATCGCAACGAAGAGGAAGCTACGGATTGCCGTCTGGTAGAGAGCCGGCGACGGTCATTCACAACGAGAGAGCTCCTTTGGCAGCTCCATGGCCGCCGACCACAGGTACGTCAGTTTTACACAAATATGGCTCAATAAGCACTCGCGAGTTTTCTGTTTTCTATTTCGGCACATATGCTTTGCTCATTGTTTCAACTCTCGGTTTGGCATGGGTTCCCAGGTGCAGGCTTGTACTCGCGCTGCCGGGCTGGCTCTTAGCTTGTGACGCTATGGGCGAAGGGCCTCACGCGACAGCGAGATCAGGCACTCGGGACTCGAAACCTATGAGACTCACATGGCTTTCGATTTGTGTGTACGAAGCGTGTCTGATTCCGGCATGTCTTTGGCCCCTGCTTGCTTCGTTTTTGCGTGTGCATTCGATCTTCATCTTGCAGGAGCGGCGATTGCTGAGCTTCAGACCCCTGGCGTGGCTTGCTTTGCTTTTTGCTATTGATCGGCGCCATCAGCATGTCAAAAGGCGGTCGAACTTTGCGCTGACGTGCGATGCCCTATTTTTTTAGGCGCTCCATCATCGTCCTCTCAGCCTCATCACTATCAAGCCTCATCTTCTGCTCCACCTCCGCCTCCGCAGATCTCATCGGCTCAAACATCCACATACTCGGCACCTTACGGCTATGATTCTACTCGGCGACGATCACTCGGCGGCCATAATGGTACGGGTAAGATCAATTTTGTTGTGTAGTCGCTACCATATATCTGACTTGCCTTCGCAGACTCGCAGCCAGCACCTTCAGGTTTTGGGAGACAAATGCCTCCTCCGTCTCCGTCGCAGCAAAGCCAATCGCATCTTGGCTTTGCCTCTGGTCGACCTCCGCCACCTCCATCTTTTGGCACTGGACGGGAGCTACCTAGTCTCGGATCCGGCTCACGGCCAAGTAGCGGTTTCTCCATATCATCCATCTTGGGTGGAGATCCACCGGCATCTCAACCTCCGCACTCTCAACCTCATCACTCTCCACCAATCACTACTCAGTCACCTGGTGTAAGCTCCATCCAGCCTTCATCGCCACGTCGCAGTCACTCTTCATCCTTCGGTGCATTTGGTCAATGGAGGCGACCGCAGACTCCGGAGCGCGGCGCTGTATCCGCGGGCGTGCGTTCACAGGAGTCCTCGCAGGCTACAGTAGCTTCCTTTGGACCTTCTAGACATTCACCTGAGTATCCGCGAGCCAATGTACCCTACGGTCAGTACCCACCTCCTCCGCCAATATCGAGACCGGCACAGTCATCTCCTGAAGACATATCTCGGCAAGCGACTGACCGAGGACCACCTCGTCCCAGCAGTCAGCCACTTGGATACGCACCTCCTCTACGAGAAGACCCTTACGCACCTCATCCACAGCCTAGCTATCGTCCTCCCAATGGTTCGGCGCACGATCAAAGACATGCAAGAGAAGAGCCTCGTCCACCAATATCGGCCTACGAAGACCGCAATTCTTCTCCCTCAGCATCCCGAGACCGATCCATCACCTCTCAGCCGCTTGGTCACTCGGGGTACAGTCCTCCACAAGAATTGCATCGTCGCAATGTGAACCGAGATTATTTGATGGAGGATCGACAGAGAGAACCAAGTCCATTGAGACGAGAAGATTCTCTTACGGGTTATCGAGGCTATCGCGAGCTTCTTCGTGAACCTGGTCAAGGAGAACCTCCTCGCAGTCATCCTTCCTCAACCGATCCCTTCCGTACTCAGAGCGAACCGCAGCAGGCTACCGATATTCTCGAAGGCCAGCAGAACCGTCAATTACATGCTCATCCCCCGGAACGATCGTTTTCCGGTGAATATCCACGTAGCTCACCTTATGATCTGCCTCGAGCATCTGGTGAGGAAATGCAACGTTCGCGATCATTCCTTGGCATCACGGATCCGAGCCGACGTGGTCGTGCGTCTCCTCTTCCTCAAGCTGTCCAAGGTGCTCAACCTCAGTTGACTGGACCTGGTGGTGACCCAAGCATCAAGCGAGAATTCGGAGCCATCTTCCAGGGTCTTGGAAGCGGTCTTGGTGGCCACATACCAGGCAACTCAACACCATCACGGCAAAGCCCAATGCCGCAGCGCGCGTCGATGACCGATGATGTAGCACCAATCGTTCTCAGTGACAACGACGGTGCAATGTCTAGAACCGGCTCTCGAGGCGCGAAGAAGAGCAAGCGTGTCAAGGATGAAGCTGACAGCCGAATGGACCTTGATAGCAACGACGGCCGCAACACTCCTGGCTCAAGAAGTGCAAAACGAACAAAACTGAGCCACCACCACCATCTCCCACATACACATCCGTAAGTCAAGCGAACTCTGGACTTGAAGAATCGTACTTACACTGCAATGCCAGGCACCATCATCATATTCACAACCACGGGCTCACATCGGCGGAAGCCGAGTCCACAATGCCACCCAGTCAATCCGCCTTAACCTCCAGGTTCCATTCCTCTACTCCTCAAAGTGCTCCTTCGTCCACCACGGCCCATCACCACCACCATATTCACCCTCCAGCGCACAGCCATCACCATCACTTCACGGCAGCACCACGAACCACATCCGCCGGTCCCGCGGCCACGGCCACGCCGACGCAAGCAGCACCACCACTGCGCAAGCCAACACTCCGCATCTCCAGCGCAGCGGTGCTGGACCAAGTGAAGGACCTACCCCGCAACCACATCGGGTCGGAGCTGTACGCGCCGGCAGTGGAGGCGGCCTCGCCACGGCCAGCGTCAAGCGTGCTGAACGCAGCGAAGGGCGGCGTGCGGCGGGTGTACAAGCCGACGCGGGCCTTCACCGAGCGCGACCTCAACTGCACGTTCACGATCCGTGTGCCGCGCTTCTACCTCGCGCCGGCCGAGCGCGCGCGCGTCTGCGCCGACCGCTGCCTTTGGGGCAGCGACGTGTACACGGACGACAGCGACCCGCTGGCAGCGGCCGTGCACGCGGGGTGGCTGCGCGGCGAGTGGGACGGCGACGTCGACGCCGCGCAGCTCGGGCTCGCCGAACCTCTCCCACCGAACGCGGAGGACGACGCGGGCGGGGCCGCGCCGCCCGCGCCGGCCCTCCCGCCGCCCGACGCGGACCTGCACATCACGGTGCTGGTGGTGCCGCGGCTGCGGCGCTACGCCGACGCCGCGCGCAACGGCATCGCGTCGCGCCCGTGGGGCCCCGGCCACGACGGCCTGTCGTATGTCATCCACAAGATGCGCTGGGTCGACGAGGGCCCCGCGCGCGCCATGCCCCGCAGCGGGAAGGCCCGCCGCGTTGAGCGCCGCCGGAAGGCTCGTGCCGCGGAGGCCTTTCGTGGCGTTGTCGCGGCGGAGCGCGCGAGGCTGGCGGGCGCGGCGGAGAGGGGCCGCAGGAAGGAGAGGGTTGAGGGGGCCTTGGGGGGTGGAGCGCCGTTGGCGGTGGCTGCGGCTTGAGGGTGGTGGTTGGGTGGTTGGACGGTGGAAGAGCTGGCAGTTTCGTCGCTGGTTAGGATTATAGATACCACTCAATTCATTTTGGATTGACTCATTCATGACTTTGGATTGATTGACTTATGCCTGATGCTCGTCTATGCACACGGTATGTTCACACGACTCAATGCTAAAGCGGTGATGTGCCATCTCAAATCTGCTGATAACGAAGCGTACCACGACCTCTACTCCCACCTGCTGTGACGAAGCTCGGCAGGCGAGTATATGTGCAGCGCAGGCTTGATTGAACGTGATCCACCATATATTTCCACTTCGCAAGCTGGAACTTTCTCCCTAAAGGTAGTTGTATAGAGTTGTCAAAATCCCAACCGCGTTTGGATCAAAATCACCCTCGTCTAATGGCACTTCAGCGACTGTGACGAGGTTGTCTCACAGACCAGCTCTGATTAACCACTTGGATCTGAGTGTAGGAGGCTTCCAACGCCATCCACTCGCGGCATGCAAAAACTAACTCACAATCCATCCATTCCCTCCACTGCGCTCTTTCAAGTACCACCAATCTTGACACCGTCTCCCGAGTTGATTCTAACTATGGGCGGCGGCAACGGCCCAAGCGGAGCACTCGTCGGAGGTGGAGACACGGTTCGCTCTAAAGGAGAACCCATACCGCTAGCCGATGGACTGTCTTGGTGCTTGGCACTGCTTCCCTTACCGCGCCACGTGCTGACGGCGGGAATATCGGCCTTCCAGCGCTCCTCGAGGGTGCCATATGCCTTGGGCGTCAGGCGGATAAGCGTGTGCAGCGGGACCTCCATCCACGGGCTCTTCTCCTGCTCGACGTTCATGAAGTAGGCGTAGATGCAGCGCAGGATGGCTTGGTGGGTGACGATGAGGATGTTCTCAGAGCGCTCCAGCTCCATGATGATGGGCTCGAGGCGGATGACGACGTCGCGGTACGACTCGCCGCCCAGGTAGCGGTAGTTGTACTTGTCATCGTCGCGCGCCGCGAAGTCGTCCGGGTAGCGCTCCTCGATCTGCCCGTACGTCAGCCCGTCGCACACCCCGCTGTCGAGCTCATCCAGCGCCTTCCACTCCAACTTCTCGAACGGCAGGAACCGCGCTGTTTGGATCGTGCGCTTGAGCGTCGACGTCCACACCGTCAGGCGTCGCCCACCAGCCGATTCTTTGACCAGGCTGGGCAGCGCCTGCGCATAGCGTTCGCCGCGCTCCGATAGATCCGCATCGCCTCCGATCTTGCCCTCGAGGTTGTATGTGGATTCGCCATGCCGCGAGAGCCAGATACTGCGTGGCTTGATGTGTAAGTTCATAAGATAGTAAACCACCCTCGATTGCAGATAGTCTTGTATTTTGTTGATGATGACATGCTTGCCAACATTGATAATCTTGACGTATGTAAGATCCTTCTCATCCTCATCAATCGTCTGGTACACTTTCTCGTAATTTCGGATGCGGTTAAGGAAGTCTTGAACTGCAGCATCAGGATCCTGGCCTTTGTAATCTGGAGAGGTGGTTTTGACTTCCATGATGTTGCTCATTATGATGCTCTGGTCGTCGCACTTGGATTCCACAAAGAGAGTCTCGATATTTTCGGCCTGACAACGATCTCGAATCCATCTACGCCGACTTTTTGTGCTGTTGGTAGCATCAAGGATCGCAATAGTACCTTTTCCCGCACGAAACCAGTTGATCATATCTGCAACTGCAGCTTCTGCGGCAGCCCTGCGCATCTTTTCACCATCCTTGTTGTTTGTATCGAAAAAGTCTGCGGTGGGATTCGGAGTTTCACTGCGACGGTATTGACCGACGTTGAAGGTTTGCGCGCGGATAGAAAGCCAGTGGAGGTATCGAACGACTATCAAGCTCGGTAAGCGGCACGATCTCATATCAATTGTAAATTAACTTGGTTTCCGCATACCTTTCCCAGCGATGAGACTCTTGCCTCTCGCTGGCAAACCAACCATGACGACACATATTCGCGTGTCTTCAGCCTGCACACCGAAGCCGTTAGTTTTCCTGCTCGGCGATAAAAGCTCGCCCTGAGAGACGCGTTGCATTTGAGCAACATAAGGCGTATTAGACCGAGGAGACTGAGGAGTAATTGCCATTGTGACTGGAATGATTAAAATAAAAACAAAGAAGTGAAGAAGTTAAGGTTGCGGAGAAGCCACGGTTTTCTCGGCACGGAAGCAACGAGTTGACAAGCAGAACAAGGCCGGATGTAGTGGTTAAGCAAGCAATTGAGGTTGACTGAGCTTATCACAAGCTCGAGTAGTGATGGTGGGGAGAAGTGGGACGGTCAGCGTGGAGGTATTCCTTCCGAAAGCTGGGGTTGAAACGAGGGAGTAGCCGATGGGTTTCTGGAAGTCTGTGTCGAAGGCTCACGTCCCGCGGTGGCTTGAAACTTTTTCTCGGCTCAAGGAAGGCTGATTAGATCCAAGTCCTAACCCCTCCCGCTGTAAAAGCCGTTTAGAGCGGCCTGGTGCCATGCGAGAGGAGCAGAATCGAGCTACTCGGCTTCCCGGAGGAGTAGTGAGCGTACAAGCGGCAAAACGGACAGACGGCAGGGCCTTGCAGACCGGATTATTTGACTTTCTCGAGAATGGCTCAAAGGCTATCGGGCTGCCTCGAATGACCACACGCCTGCTTAAACGTTGCTCTGTGACTTCAGTTCCGCAAGGCTGAATGTTGTCGAAGGTTCTCTCGGTGTGTGCGAGCAATGACGCAGTCCTACTTTTTTCCCGAGGCGGGCAATTCTTGGAGATGCGGAGCAAAGTCCAAAAGCGATGGAACCTAGGAAGCCATATCCAGAGGCAATGGCTCAGAGATTTTCGAGACCTTCGCCGAGAATCGGGATCAAATGGAACTTGACAGAATGAAAACGGAAGGAGTCAAGCGAGAAATGGCATGAGAATGCGCAGGCACTCACCCGACTCATCGAGTACGTGTTGGATCTTTCTCTGTCCTTGATCGCCATGATGACCGTGTGATCTTGCTTTTCCGCTGCCGCCTTCACGCCCAAACGATAAGGTTAATTAAAGGATGCAGACAAAGTGCGGCTCTGCGGGAAACGATGACTGGCTTTATGGATCTGGAAGAAAGGCTTTACGGGAGGTCAATCTCGATAAAGACGCTCGTTTGACTGATGGTTGACGACTCTTATCTCGTACTCTACGTGCCTACTAGCCAGTTGCGACCCAACAACGCCCACCGTGCCATCCGGCATCGCGGCCTATCGTCTGCTGCAGGTACAGCCTACGAGCTCTCGGTCTGTTTAGTTTGCGCGAATCATTTCCTTCTTTTGGCCCATGATCAAAACTTGGCTCATATTTACAATGCGATATTACATTTGGTTCGCTTTATGCTGCCCGCAAAGCTAATAAATTGCATTTTCAATTACGTTGGTGCATCACATTGTCGCATTTCTTCCTCAGAAAGTCACTGGAATCTTGAGATACATTATTCACACCCATGTCTAGCAGCTTTCCCTCGCCGCGCTATTTAACCAATCCCAAAGCCAGTGTCTATTGAGAAGGAAGTGGAGAGAATGGTGCACGCTACAACGTGTGAGTACAGTATGATACATGAACACAAATCCAAAGCCTTCTTCCGCTGGCAACAAAGCAATCAACCTTCAAACCTCGACACTACTTTGTCATTGTAACATAGTGCCAACGTTTGGTCTATCGAGTCGCACGCGCGAAACGAAAGGATGCCAGACCCCAGAATGGGTCATCTATTTGGTCTCTTCGCGGAGGAAGGTGATGAGATCGTTTCGGTCCTTGCCCTTCTTCAAACCACCAAAGGCCATCTTCGTACCGGGAATGTATTTCTTCGGGTTCTCGAGGTATTGGAACTGCACTGCGCGTCAGCCGGTTGTGATTCGGTGCAGAGTCAAGCTTTGTCAGCGCCACAGTCACTTACGAGTGTCTCTTCATCCCAAGTGATGCCTTTTTGCTTGTTTGCTTCAGTGTAAGAGAAGCCTTCGACCTGACCCGTCTTACGGCCGAAGAGACCATGCAAGTTCGGTCCAACTTTGTTTCCTTCGCCAGCCTTGAGGTTATGGCACTGGGCGCATCGGGTCTGATAACAGTGAGATGTCCATCGTACATGTCAAAAGCTTGTCAAGGACTGCAACAAACCTTAAAAAGGTTGGCACCCTTCTTGGTGTCACCTGTAAAAGTTTTCGTTAGTAAAGATGAGCCTCGAAGAAGGTTCTTTACGGTGACGTAGCAACTGTCCGAAGAGCCGTAGGATAAACAGAAATCGAACCGCAAACTCAATTCTCTTTCATGACGGGCTAAGCGAGAAATACAATGCATGGAAGCATCGAACCGAGCCTCATGTTCCGTTTCGAAGTGTCGTTGAGCTTGCGATAGCATATCTGCAAAGCCTGCAGGAGGACAATCGTCATGTTTAGAGTACGTACCTTCTTCGAAGCCGGCCATTGAGACAAAACTGAGAGAGATAAGGAAGTAAGAGGAATGGGAAGATCGAGGATATGGTTGACCCTTGGAGAAAGTGAATTGATGGCTTGGAAATGGAAGAGTTGAGACGAGGTTTTTAAGATGGGAAGACCGGATGCGAAGCTGGAAGAAAAAAGTTGCAGGGCCGCGCCACAGCAAAGAATGGCTGCAAAAGTATTCGCTGTTTCTTGGCAACCAACAAATCTCCCGTTCTTTGGTTCAATCTAGATGAGGCCTCGACACGATGGTGGTACTTTTAGCATGCCATCTTAGAGATGCTAGCCTATGATCTATTGCTGATCGCAGTGCGAGTCCAAAATTCCAATTAATGCATCTTCATCCGCTGTGTGTCCCTACTTTCTTGCGACCCGGTACCTACTTGTAACTCGTAAATCCTGATACAACTCTCTCTCAGCGAATCATATCAAGACGATTTGGCATTGAGAGAGTTGGATCCAAAGCGTTTTCAAACTCGCTCCCCTTTGAACCCCCACTTACCTTTCTATTTCCTGGACTTGTTCGGGAATACCAGAGCGGCTCTTTGTCTCCACAATAGGCCCTTTGATGGTAAGAAAATCGAAATACTTTTGCAACAATGCAGAAGCCCACAGTGTGGCTCAGCACCGGAAGAATACGGATTTGATAATAAAAGCTTGGCTCAGTCATGCTGCTGCAACGAACTTAACCGGGACCTTCCTTTTCAACCCTTATCCGAGGCGTCTGACCCTCCCTGAATGAATGCAGCAGCTCGCTTGCAAGCCACGCGACAACGACTCTATTGACTATCCTTACATAGCTGAACGCCATATATTTACTCCTCCCAAAGAGGCTCCAATATGAAGCCTCAACACCAGTAGTCTTACAGGCTAAATTAAGCAGATAGAAAACCCTCCTGACTTCGGTGCAAGCTTAAAGGCGCTGGCCGCCTAGGTAGCTTGATTCACCGCCTACCTTCTTTTCCCTACTTGTTGTCATGCATGTTGATCTTTCACGCCTCCACTTCATGCTGTCCATGAATCTCATTCCAGACATCTTATTTCCCAGTGAGGATCGCAAGACGTGGCTCATTGTTGGAGCCTCCAGAGGTATAGGCCTTGAATTCGTCAGGCAACTCCTGAAACGTGGCGATAGGATCATCGCCACTGTGCGTCAGCCCTTCGCAAGTCATGCGTCCGCCTTGTGGGGTGAAGCCGGCAGTGATTCCGGTCGATGCCAAATGTTCATATGCGATGTCTTATCTGAAAAGAGCATCATCGTCAGTTTGTACTACCTTTTCGGAGTTGAGACCATTGTATTCACCCTCATTTAGAACTTTGTGATGGAAATCGCCGCTGTTCCGAACTTGAAGATCGATTATGTTATTCTTAATGCTGGCGTTTTGAGATATCCCAATGTATGCTTCGCCACCTTCTGATTCCTGACTGCAGATACTAATATTGACCGGTACAGCGTGCTACTGAGCTGTATGAATTGCAAGGCTGAACTTGAGGGCGACGAATGAACTAACTCTTCACAAAAGATCATTCGATGAGTTCGCTTTCCACTTACATACCAACACCATAGGTCCCATCATCACCGCACAGAAATTGCTGCAGACAAACATCCCAATAGGAACGATTGTATTCATGTCAAGTGATTCCGGTTCGGCTACCAACTTCCGAGAGTTGGAAGACGGATTTGCTGCTTACGCGGCATCCAAGGCAGCTTTGAATCAAATGTTAAGGGTAAAAAGTCTCCGAATCACGAGAATCTCACACCGACACTAACGGTTACTAGCACATGGCAGCCGAACTGAAGAGAAAGGATGACGATACGATCATAATAGCCATGCATCCTGGAGAGGTCGCGACGTACGATGTTGTTTTCCGGTGTGGTAGAGGCGCAATGACTGACAACTCGCAGAGACATGTCCAATATCGATATTCCTTGGCAAGTTGATGGAGTGATGACTCCTGAGCAGTCCGTATCGGCCATGCTCCCTGTTATCGAAAGCAGAGGAATACAGCACAGTGGAACATTCTGGACGTGGGAAGGCAAGGTACAGTACAGATGCTTCCCTTTTAGCACCGTACATTAACAGGCAACCATACAGCCTTACCCGTGGTAAAGTCGGTCAGTCTCGCTTTTTAAGCCTTGCAAGGCTGTCTTTGCAAGCTGTAAACCTCAGTTGGTAACTGGTGTAGACTTCAGTTGGTTTGGCTCTGATTTGCCCCTCGTACTGAAATGTAGCCTTGGGGTTTCAATCTAGGCAAACGTCATCTGGTGTTGGCTGACATTGGCGAAACCGCAGCAAACTCCATTTATGTCCATTTATGTAACGTGTGAATGAAACCAACTCTTATCCACTTTGTTCCGGTGGAGATTGGTTACGTTGCTCTTCTATTGTTGGGAAAGGTCGAGTGCCTTCCAGATCATCGAAAGCGATACTTCAAAATCGTTGTAGATGATTCGTAATGTCATTTTAGATGCCGTGGAATACTTAGAGAAGTAACACCTTACTTTTGTACCACTCTGGCAGTGCATGCGATTTTACGACGGATTGCTCGGGAAGGCAAAATTTGAGGCTGGCTCATTGCCACGCGCAGCCCCAACTGAACTGGCGAACAGAGGCGAAAGCCGAACTCGAACCCCCCTGGCTGATCATCAATGCAAGGGCTCAACGAGGGTGACGGTTAGTTCTCCAATCACAGCCATGTTATCCCGGGCGTCTAAGCCTGCGGCGTTCCTGCTTTGAGGCAGCTGGGGTTGGGAGGATTGGCAGTGCTCTTACTGAAGACTGATGTTGAATGCCGTTGACCGCTACTCCAACATTTCGTTACCCACAACAATATTTCCGCAGTGGAAAATTAGGCCGAGACCTCCCCCACAGTCAACTGTTGTAAAGTGTGAAGCAAGTTCAAGCGGGACGAGCCACATCCGCATGACTGCATGGGGTGGCTGCAGCTTCGCCATTGAACCCAGCTGAGCATTTCATTTCACTTTCTCCACCTTCACGCGCAATCCTCACCTCTTTCTTTTCTTCCTGCTGAATGCCTGTGACGTCCTACTTCCCTCTGCTGCATGGCCTATTCTTACAATCCTCGTTCGGATGGACAGTCAAAGTATGATATACTCGGTCGTCCATCCAATGATCGAGATCCGTACTACAAGTAAAGACTGCACCATCGCTTTGTGTGAGAAACTGTACTAACCGGGTAAAGACAATTTAATTCCTCCTCTTACGATTCGCGCCGAAACGATGGTGCACGACAGCCCGTTAGACCATCAGAAAACCTGAACAGCATAAGTTGGCCTCCGCCACCAAGTGTAGAGGATGAAAGTCTGTCATTGTCTCGAGAGTATCCTCTACGGCAGAGAACCAAGAGCCAGGATGATGGAGTACAAATGCGTGGCGTCGTTGACCAGGATCCACTTCTCGTCGAAGTGGAAAATCGAGAGAGAAGATTCGTGTTGGTACCTGAAGCGTCAAAGATGGATCTAAAACTTGGGAAGCCACAAGACAATGCGGATCGTTCAACCTCCCAAAAGCCACCACCGCTAAAGACGGACTTTGATCAATTGGACGATCCAACTGCGATGCCCAGACGACAACGATCGCCGTACTCATTCACCCCAGCTACAAGCCAACGAACTTCTGGTGAATATTTCTTGTCTCCAGATTTGATCCCGTCATCAAATGCCAAGATGCCTAGATCTATTCTCATGGATGATTATGCTACTCGGCATACCGATTCGAGACGACCGTTAGAGGACTCTAGCGACTCGGCACCTAAATCGAGAACAGAAACATCCGATGAGAGTGACTTTGATCCACAAGCATCTCTCAAAGCGAGATCCAAGAAGAAGACTTCTCGGGTATCATTTACAGCTCCCCATCCCTCAGAACGCCCACCACTTCTCTCGCCGAGAGTTGTACCTGGCCAACAAAGGTCATCACGGACGCCTTCACCGCAGTATGATCCATTGCAAGAGACACGAAAGCTCGATTCTCAACGAGGCAGGTCACAAGGAGCGATGGCTCCAGGTGCTACTAGCTCGCAGAAGCCGATCCCGGTCATGAAACCATCCCGCTCGGATAGCATGTACAGCAATAGTCCAACGAGACATGGATTATCTCGAAGTGTTCCCAACCGGGTGGAACCAGTCTGGCTTCCATCACCTCCTAGGTCTCCTAACTTGACAACTCCACGAGAGTCCAACGACTCTCCTCGAAACAGCCTTGGATCTCCTCCTGGCTCACGGTCAAACTCTCGTCCCACATCGCCAATTTCTACGCCGCTGGATGACCCACAGCCGCTGGCAGCCTCGTCCAAAGCTTCTCAGAAGCTTGGGGGTGCAAAACCAACGCCGCTTAGTGCCTCGATGCGCCAGGAGGGCTTGGAAGAGATGCCCAAACTGCGGACGGACATTCGATCACCGCAGCCGATTCGACCTGCAAAATCCACGGCATTACCATATCCAGAGGATGACCACCATTTTCTTATGCCAACGGAAGCGGATTTCTCACCGGCACCGCGAGGGTTAGGTGTTGCGTTTGGATCACTTGAACACCCAGCGAGATCAAAGTCGGCAAACCCTCCGTCAGCAACCTATAAGCCAAATCCAAAGCCGTCTTCGAGGCCAGACCTGCCATCTCGACACACACTGGCCGAAGGTCTTCCCAAAACCAAGGCTGAGCCATCTGTCAAAGGTGTTCCTTTTGAGGCGGTCCCTACCAAAGAACCTTCACCATCCACACCAGCTCTACCTGTCCTCCCACCATGCCCTCGAAAAGGCTCTTCGCGCAAATACGATGACTGGTACACGATCCAAGGCTGCGACACGTTCAACGCCTGTCCATCCTGCGTAGAAGAAATCGTGCTCCCGTCGCCATTCCGCGCCCACTTCAAGCGGGCACCCGCCCGCCCATCCACGGCGCGCACAACCTGCTCCTTCAGCTCGCCGTGGACGCGACTCGCCTGGCTGCTGACGCTGAAGCAGCAGCGCGCGGACCTGGGGCTGCTGCGGAGCCTGTCGGCGGCGGCGGCCGCGGAGCCCGAGTGCCCCGGCGCGGCCGAGTCCGCCGGCGTGATGTACGGGATCGCGCTCGACACGGGCGCCTTCGTGCCGTCGTTCGCGCTGTGCCCCGCCGACCGCCGCATCGCCGAGACGCTGTTCCCCGCGCTGGCCGGCGCCTTCGTGCGCGTGCCCGCCGCCGTCAAGATCGAGCGCGTGTGCGCGCTGCGCGCCGCCTCGAAGCGCCTGCCGCAGTACCTGGACGCGCTGGTGGCGGCGGCCGAGAGCTCGGCGGCGGGCGGGCGCGCGGACCTCGCGCCGCTGGTGACGGTGGCGCGCGCGCTGGCCTACAAGCAGGAGTGCGGGCGCGACCGCATGGTGGCGGACGGCGCGTGGCACTTCCCCGCGGGCCTGCCCGAGCTGACGGTGTGCGAGGAGTGCTTCGACGAGGTGGTGCGGCCGCGGCTGCGGCGCGGTCCGTCGCTCGCCGACCGCTTCTCGCTGTCCCTGCAGCCGCTGCCGCCGCCCGCCCGCCGCGCCTCCTGCCAGCTGTACAGCCCCCGCATGCGCCGCGTGTGGGAGCGCTCCGCCGACAAGGGCGATTGGGAGTACCTCAAGCGGAAGGTCCGTGAGCGGCGCAAGGTCGAGGATGAGTTGCGGGAGCAGCAGCAGGCTATTATGATGATGTTGACTACCAAGGGTGGTGGCCTTTACGCTGGAGGTGGCGGAGTTGATAAAGAGAGGTTGAAGAAGGAGTTGGATCGTATTGAACTGGAGTGGGCTGATTGGGAGTAGGATGGTTCCTTTTTACTGCGTGCCGCTACTTTGGGGCGAGAGCACTGGAATGAATTGAAGGAAGGACTTCGGCGTCGGTTGAGAAGTGGGTTTGACACTAGACGTTGGAATAATCGTGCGGTTGGATGCTATGAAAGGTACGAAAATAGGAGCTTTGAATAACTGTCGTAGGATACGAGATTAAAATGATGAAAATGAATAAGTATGCATTATTGCCCTAATAGAGCATTTCTCTCGAGTCACAGTATAGACCATTTTAGTCGTCTATACAGGTTCAGACCAGAAACTCCCGCTCAATGCATAACTACTAGTACAATCCAATCAAGCACCTCCATACGACGAAGGACCGGCCCTAGGGAAACTCCTTGTGCTCAGCAGCACGCCCTTGACCGCTTTGATGTCCTTCATGAAGTTGTCAATCTCATCGTTGGTCTCAGTCGGAGCTCCTCCACCCAAGCCGGCCCAACCGCCGGTGTATTTGCTGACGCTAGCATATTGACTGGAGTACCGCATGTCACTGAGGTAGCTGTTGAGCTCGGCCAACTGAGTGTTTATCTGAGCCTCGGTATCGGTGGAACGCCGAGATGACGACTGTAGGTCTTTGAGATGTGAGGATATGTTGCGAAGGCGGTCTTCCTGTTGCGCGGGAGGATCGGTTGAGGACTGATCAGATGAGGAAGAGGCGACGGATTCGCGACGGGATAGAAGCGTTGGCGAGGTCTGCGTGCCGATGTCATGGTGAAAGAGTTCGGTAGGATCACTGTCTTCGCTCTTCTCTGAAGCGTTGTCGGTAGCCTGATCAGCTTTGTTGGAGGTTGGGAGCCGCGAAGATGGTACTGTAGAAACGACACTGGTGAGCTTGGTATTGAGGTTTGTTAACTGCGAGGAGGCGTGTTCGAGGAATTCGTGCCGTGACTGGGTGAGGTTTGTTTGCATAGGTTCGACTATGTACTTTGAAAGTCCCCACATAGTGGCTGCGAGGCCAGAAGCGAAATATGCGGTGTTGAGGAGGAAGGAAGTGGTGACTAGTGGTGGCGGTTTGTTTGCGTGGACGAGGAATTCTGGATAGGTGATGATGGGAGGTACGTCGCTAGCAGACGTGTGCTTCGAGCCTTCAGAGTAAGCAGTAGATGTAGTCGCAGGTGTCACGCTTGCAGTCTCGCTGCTGTTGGTGCTGGTAGACGATTCGATCAAAGACTCCACATCCTCTCGTTTGAGGCCTTTGGACTCCAAGAAGGCGAGCTTCTTCTCTTTTGGCGCATCTTTTATGGTTGGTTCCTCGAGAAATCTACGCGCCTGCTCCCGAACATCGGCTTTTCCTGTGTTTTCGTTCTCTTCTGCGACCGTGATGGTTGTTTCGGATGGTGTATCTTGTGGCTGGGTTGGAGGCTCGTCGGCACCAGGAATGGTGATACTCCTCTGCCAAGCTGGGATTGATCTTTTATTGGATTGTGACATGACGATGACCGACTCTTGCAGTCATAGTCTAGGAATCAGTTGAGAGAATATGAGAATTTCTCGCGCTGTAGCTCGCCTTCGGTATGTTTCTCTGCCTCGGCTCTCACTACGATGGATCACTTAGTGGGTACTGTTCTAGCCTCAGGCAGTCTGATCCGGAGTACTTCCCGCAACAAAACAGTGGCTGAAGCACAGTGGAACGCCCAGTTTTCCCATCTCTCCTTTGAATCGCTGCTTGTACCTAAAAAAGACGAAAGACACGAGCTTAGCCCCATCGTTGTGCTACAAATAATCCATTTCTTACCATTAGTCAGCCCTGGCATCATTCTATCTCAATTATGTCAAGACCAATCAAACGCCTGAGACGATTGTCGACCGAAGAGGAATCCGAGAGTGACGGCGGATGGGCTCCCTCGAAGAAGTAAGTGGCTGTGAATTGCTTGCCTTCTTCGCGCTGAGTTGCTACTCGCCTTTGTGCCGTGCGACAGGGCGACCTACCATCGTCTCAATTGTCTCACTACAATAATATGCCAATCCATTCCAATCCCCTTCGTTTCAAGAATCAATCCCATCCCTCTACTCCATCATCACCTGTGTCGCTGCCACCATGTCTGGCCGACGTTTGCGCTCGAAAAGAGATCTGACAGCTGCCAGCGCCCTGCCACCGACCAACGCAAGCACTCGCCCGCGTCGGAACACCGCAACGCGCTCTTCGGGCGCCACCATCGAGCGCTCCTCTCCTGAAGTCGGCCGAGACTCGGTCAAACTCACCATCAAAGCACCGCCTAGCAAACTCGCCGAGGCCACAAGCGGGCCAAGAGGCCGCGCTGCCAGTATAAAAGTTAACAGCAGAGACACCTTCGTCGGCGGTGAGATCGTGACCGGTCCGCGCGCCAGTCGGAAGAAGGCCATCGTCGAAGAGACCTCCGAGGAGGAGGATGAGCCAGATCCAGAGGCCGATTACGAAGATGAAGAAGACGTGGATCAGGACGATTTAGACGACGGCGAGGAGGAAGAGGATGAAGAAGAGGTCGAGGAAGATGATGAAGACGAAGAAGAAATAGAAGTGGACGACGATGCGGAAGGTGAGGAAGATGAAGACATTGAGATGGAAGATATTCCACCACCTCCACCGCCAAAGCAAAAGTCTGCTCCCGTCTTACCAAAGGTTACAATCACAAAGGCCAGCCATACGAAGCTGCCATTCGCTCGCGACATCGTCGAAGAAAAGGAAATGACCATGGATGACGATGACGACGAACTTTCAGAGCTTTCGGAAGAGGATGAAGAGCTCGGCGGCGATGAGGAGGGAGAAGAGCTTGGAGATGATGACGATGAGGGCGATGAGGATGATGAAGATGACGAAGAGGATAGCGAGATGACACCGGCCACTTCCCGCGGCATGACTCCGGATCTTTCCAAGCTGACACGACGCCAGCGTGCGGCGTACCAGGAGTACGACGGCGGATTGATGGCGCTGTCCAACGAAGCGCAGAAAAAGAAGCACCTCACGGCCGAGGAGTACGCGGCTCGACGAGCGGAAATGGCAAGACGTCGTAAGAACCTCAGCGAGAAGCGCAACGAAGAGGAGAAGATGGATACGATCAACCGCTTGTTGAAGAAGCAAGCACCCAAGCGTCGTCGCCGTGCCGATGCCTCAGAAGCACTTGGAGACGGAGAGGATGGTGAGATTGATGTGGAGAGGGCGCCTGCTGTGTTCACGCGCTACATACAGACAACAGATGGCTCTGCTGGCGTTCGAATTGCAGTGCCCGATGAGTGGATCAACAATCAATCCCTGGGTGCAGTTTTTTCAAATCCTATCAAAGCAGATAAAACACGCAAGTGGACCGGAAGGATGGTAGAAGAAGTTGCATAGTCTGCCAGCAGGAAAGAGTTTGCATAGTGGTTCGGCGTTCATAAAATCGACGGTGGCTCTATGGCTTCGGCTACTTCTCGATTTCCGTAGAAGACATTACCATACAGTCATCGGCTGAATTGGAATAAAGCGGCGCGATGAGCAGCTTTTTCATCTAACATTGGTCTAAGTCACCTGTAGAGCGTGTGTCTTTTCGGACTTGAAGGTACGTGCATAAAACCCAACCACAGGATCGCATTATTTCGTTTAAATAGTAACTTATTGTATCTGCCAGAGGTATAGTTGAGGCCTGATGTCCGTCCGTTTGTCCCGAGACGCACACTGTGGCGAGACAAATCATAGGTACTTTGAATTCAAGTCAGACTCTGTAAGCGTGCCATCGGTCATGTTGTGTGTCCATTCCTTAACACTCCCTGCGGTTTCGCCACATCAATTGGTACTAGTAGGCACATCTCACATGACAATGTTACTCCTTTAAACAACCTGATGGCAGATGGACCGCCGTTTTTGGCAGCTTGTGATGCTGTTTCCTGCGGTAAAGCTGACAACTTACGCGCACGGCGCAACCTCACCTGACCTGGGCCTAAGTCCGCCGCTGTTCGTCCCTATTATTGGTGGCGGGCTAACTGAAGGCCTCGGTTAGAAATCGACACAATGATTCCTGGTAAAGCCCGAAACACTTCGAAAGAGGAGAAATGTGGTCCAAGAGGCAGCCCAGGAAGCGCGAGCGAGTCTCGAGGTTCCTGTCGCCAACACGGATGCTGCGAAGTGCGTACAGCTACACGCCAAAGCGTCAAGCTTCAGAGAAAGAAGTGGATTGCGGTCCTGAAGCGATGCTTCGTAGATCCTCTGAAGATCATCCTTCTTCTGCGGTTTCTTGCTGTCGCAGTACTACGCAAGTATCACCTTTGGCAGTCTTTACTTTCTCAACGTCAGCATCGAGGACAGTTTCGCCAGGCCCCTACAACTTTTCGACAACAATCATCGGTCTCTACTTACATCCCAAATTCCTTGGGGTACTTCCTGGCTTCGACCTTCGGTGGGCGCTGGATTGACCGTATCATGAAACGAGAAGCGCGGAAGGTCGGCCCTATCGACGAGAAAGGGAATTTAATCTGTGTGCAGAAGGGGTATGTTTTGGGTTGCTCCAGTATGAACCGTCGACGATTTTGCTCACGCGAATGCTAATACAATCTTCAGATCATCGCGAGCTTCTTTGGCGTTAGCAGTATATTAGTCTTCGGAATATCCACTACCATGCTGACCGAGTTCATGCCGCGGAAAGTGTCAACAGACATTGCTATAAATAACTTCGTGAGAAACATTTTCTCGTGTGTTAGTGGTCTAGTTACCGCGCCGTCAACTCATGCGATTAAAAATAGCTTAATAGCTAGATATGTACGATATTAGCGCTCGTTGCCCTCATTACTGGGCTGGCGGTTATTGTATCCATGAAGCGATGGCCCCCAAGTGGAGGGAAGAGATGGACAAGAAGATGAACAAGTGATAGAGCCAGATCATATATGAATCGGAGATCTATCAAAAGCGCATGAAGTCATCATTATGGGTATGCACGAGAAGTTCCGAACCATTAACTCGGCACCGAGAATCCCGGTGCTAAGCAGACAATACGGTCACGCTACCATTTCCAATCATCGAATTTCTCCTTCAGATTCTCAAGGTTGGTGTGCTAATTTCCAAACTCTTGGATTAACAGCAATTCAGAAGCCAATAAATTTGCCGCACTCCCGAAAGACGACATTCTTCAGACGAACAAATGAATGATGCGCCATATTTTGTCAATGCGTTGATAGTCACTCAAAGGGCAATGTGTACCCTTGCGACCGATCTGCTTAACGTTCCAAGAAGAGCGCACTGGTCATTACATTACTTCTTGAGGTAAAGATGGGCGAAACTACGAACGGTAATTGTAGATCTTCTTAACTCTTTGGAAACAGATAATCAAGTTCTTCCGCCAGACTCTCAAGCTCGTCCCTCTTCTGCAGAATTGACTTTGGGGGTTCGCCGCTGACAAATCGGTCCGGTAGTCTCGAAGTGTCATGCAGATATTGCAGAAGCATATTTCCTGGGCAGCCTTTGGTGACTTTTCTACTTCCCCAATCAGCAAGGCGAGGAGGTATTGTTGACGTACAATAAGAGTAAAACTTACTGATGCTCCCGGTCCAGCATCTGCAGGGAAAACTGAGAAGTCATAGGACTTTTGAAGTCAGACGCTTTTCCTTCCATCTCGAATCTCGATATATATAAATGACTAGCACTTTCGGGCAATGTGTCTGAGAGGAGAACACGGGATTGGAATGAAATCCAGCTTGAGGTATTTTGATTAAATCGGTGTTATTTACTGGCTATGGCCACAGCCGGCCTCAATCACTTTATATATGAGTGCTAAACAAGTCTAGGAATGCGAAAGTTCGATAAATCAAAAATGACAATTGCGTAGAGCATTATGGAAGCCTTTTGGATATGCCAAAAGTCGCAAATTGATTAAGTTAGTCTCGAGGCTAATAACCGGCCTAGTTGCCTGGACAAGCGGCGCCGCTACTAGGCTAAAAATCTTCTACCGGCAGACACTTTGGTCTCAATCTATATTGCGATCTCACAGCGCCTTTTGCAGAACTAAGCTGTTAGATCATAGACCACAATGCACAGATGTGCGGAGTGAGGCAATAAGGTAATAATGCGCATGGGTGCAGACACCGTGTAAGTGGAGTGTGAGCGATCTGTCTATTAAAGAGAGCCTGCCAGAAGTTTATATAGGTATACACAGTCTAAGATGTAGACTACAAAATTCTCTGCAAAATCTCTTACACCGAAGTCGGCGATGTTGGTGTTGGTGTTCTGACTCTGCGAGCGCACAATCCAACCGACCATTGTGTACTCATCTGATCAAGCATCCGCCTGTTGTTTCGTATAACCCTAGTGTTTCAGCCGCGTGCAGACTGACCCGGTGAAATGAGTACAAACTCCAACATCAATTCTGCGGCGTATTTGGTGATTATGGATTTATGAATGTTGGAACGCAAGACGGGTGACCCGCCCTCCTGCACTATATTTTCTCTTTCTCTAATCAAGCACGACTGGTGACCAGGTGAATGTGGATTAATTGGAGTAAATAAGGCGATTGGCCCGATGCCTAGGAAGATTTGCGACTTCGCGCAATTCGACATGCGCCAAGCATCAGCTGGGGTCTACCATAGCCTCTCGCGATCGGCCAGGCTGAAGATTGTATTAGCAACTTTCCTTTTCACTCAGTTCTGCCATCTTACTGTTAACAGAGCACCTCTGTTTCTCATCGCTTGAACATCGCGATCAGGATAACAACCTGGAAAGCTCACAACTTTCAGCTGTTTGCGCTCTGGATCTATCATAAGGCTTGTAATGCAAATTCGATGGCCAATTGGCTACGGTCCGATCAACGGGGATTCATTGATGCTGCCCAAGGTATGAGAAGATATAGGTTCGGAATAGTGGGAGCAAAATTCTCACAATTGCATAGGCCGAGACGATCATACACGCGCAGACGTTAGTCAACTCCATGAGTTCCCATATCCACCTGAAGACAGAGCAATAGCCGAGATGCCGTTTATGGAAGACATCAAAATGAGAGAGAGCGCGTCCTTATATCGTGATGATCCTCTATGCAGTAGCCTAGCATGGAGAAGACGAGTCGGTTGTGGGGACGCGGTAGAGGGAAGCAAGAGTATCAAGAACTTCCGAGCTCGAGGATCCATGAAAGATTCAAATATGAAGACTATTGTTGGGGAGAGAAAGCAGCAGTTGGCGCTTGAATTCGATGTCTTGGCTTCGATACGAGAGGTAGATGATGGCCAACTCCTGCGTCTGCAGCACGTCCGTTAACTATTCCCAGCGTAATCATGAAGAGCACTCTTTGATTGGTAAAGGCGATCGTGGATCACCGTTTTCACCCTTCACTGGTGCCTTATCGAGTACACCGCCTTCAACACCATCTTTGACAAGCTCGAAAAGTCTATCCTCAACTTCATCTGTATGCAGCAGTTCCTATGGAGGAAGGCGATCTGCCCATTCGAGACCACAATTGGAAAATAGCAGCAAGCTTTCTCATGTACACGCAGTGGATGAGGAGCTGTATGGCCAATATATTATGGAAGACGCTATTATCAGCAATCAGATGGAAGGATCAGACCGGTTTTGCGATTCTACCACAGATTCTTCTGGATCTCCTGAGCCCACCATGCTAGATTTGAATAGCCTTTCGTCTCGATCAAATTCAGTGGAAGGTCCTGGATCTTTCCCGTCTCGTCCAGAAGATAGTATTCAGCCACCAGTTGACGGAAGGTTTGGCTGGCTCGAAGATTACGGGGCTTCGCAGGAGTGTATCAATGGTGGAAATAGACCCAACTGGTTCAGTGGCGATCTGCAAATTGCGATGCCTCTTAAGCTTTCGTCCGATATGCTATATGGGACTGAGTTTGTTCAAGGGCTGGATCACCCATTCCCGTCAAATTTGCAGCTGGAACAGCAACCAATATCCCGTCCTTTGGAGCAAACACCATCCACGCACCCGACAACTGTCCACTGTTCATTTCCGAACTCAGGGTTCTTTCAATGGGACTCTACTCCTCACTGGGCTAATTTCGAGCCAATCCAACCATTATCTACACAGAGCTCTATGGTTCTCGATCCTGTTTCAACGGCAAACCCAAATAGTGACACAATGAAACTCTATCCATCTCAAAAAGCGACCAACACCACTTCTTCGGCCTGTTCATTAGACATGTCGGACTCCTCTCCTCAGGAATTAGTGACAAAGCCTCAACCTCAGAAAAGAAAGCAATTTCAATGTCTCTTCTGTGACGTTGAATACACGACTAAAAATGCTTGGATCCGACATGAAACTGAGCTTCATGAATCTCCGAAGAAGTGGCAGTGCCCAGACTGCAAAGCGACTTTCCTGAATCAAGCTCAATTTGTTCGTCACCATAAACAAAATCATAGCTGCCACGACTGCAATCACGCAAACGAAGCCAAGATCGAGCTACCCCGGAAGGCTGCATGGGGCTGTGGTTTCTGCGCCGCAGCTTTTCAGAGCTGGGAAAAACGATGTGATCATGTGGCGCACCATTTTCTCACTGATGGCAAGACCAAAAGCGACTGGAGTTTCAGCAATGTGATTACTGGTCTACTTGCTCAAAAGTGGGTTGCTAAGGCATGGCAATCACTGATAGCGAAATACCATGGAACAGATGTAGAAGACCAACCCAAATTTCAATGGGAAAGCAATAATCCAAGCTGCTTAGAGTTACAGCAAGATCTTGAGCACGGCCAGGGTGAATATGAAGCGGTGGAAGAAACAGAAAAGGCGTCCCGCCTTGATCAATTGTTGCAAACAGCGTACCGCCTTGGTAGTTCTGGAAGCCTACCGTCACCTGAAAGTCAGGATACACCACAGCTTTGTCCTAGCGATTCTGAAAGCATGTAAGTAATTTCGGAAACTGTTTAATTTACATTTCTAACCTCTTTGGAATTCTAGGGCAAATATGAAACCGGACAAAGCACCTCCAAGCATGAACAGTAAAAAGGTCGATTATCATACAGCCTGTGATGATGGGTATGCATCGAGCTTAGATGAATGTCATGACGATGATTGGAACACCGACGGTGAAGAAGATGATACTGAATTCATACCTACGGAATCACTTGGGCCGTCACCACGAAGTCCAACTCCAGCCAAAGGCAGTGCAGGTCTTCTGGGATCTGTAATGTCAGGTTATTTTCTTGACTCGCTACTCAATGAGTTTCTGAAGAGTAGATTTGGTTCCCCGCCTGGTGTTAGGAGCCTCGCAGGGAGTGATCAAACTAATACATCCTCCACGTCCGGTTCCACTGAAGGCGCATCATCAGGCTCTCAAGGAAACAGTAGCGGACGGAAGCGTGGATTCGGCGGCGATAACCCATTTCAGAGAAATAACGACGAAGGCCAACAAGGTGAAAATGACGGCGATCCAAACAAACGACGAAAAGTGATTTCAGCCAGCAAATCAGGAAATGGCAAGAAAGAAAAGCGATTTGCCTGTCCATACTTCAAACGAGATCCTAAGGTCTACGGGGACAGGCGCTCCTGTCTCGGACCAGGTTGGCTGGAAGTACATCGAGTCAAGTAGAGATGCCTTTCACTTTAACTACGCTCGACCTAACTTTGCCTAGGGACCATTTGTATAAACATCACTCTCGGCCGACTCAGTGCCAGAGATGCTGGGAGGAGTTCAAAACTGAGCAAGAGTTCGCAAGGCATCAGACTTCTGATGAAAGATGCCCCATATTGCGGAATCAAAGAATTGCCCTGGGGTTCGACAAAGAGCAAGAGAAGCAGTTAAGGAGTAAAAAGCGATTCGACTCGATTAAGACTGCTGATGACTATTGGGTACACATATACAAGATTTTGTTTCCCAGCGATGATAAAATTCCGAGCCCCTGTAAGTTTCACACCTTTGGCCATTGGTATCTAAGAGATATGAGAGCCTGTCACTGTCTGTGATTTCGGTCTAAATTTCCAATGGTTCAAACTTTCCCTATGTATACGAATATACTTCATATGTTTGGGCCCTTAGAACATTAACTAACACATTTTACAGATTATTCCATGATGGAAGATTCCCCCAAGCTGGCCGCAGACAGCCCCGGATCCTATGCACAATTGCAGAGGTTCGACGAACACATCAAGTGTGAGTTTCCAACTTTCTTGAAAGAAAAGTTGCAAAGACTCGAGCAGTCGGAAATCGAAATGGAATCTGAAGAAATGCGAACAGCCAAAGAGACTATTATAAAATCGCTCAATAGTGTCTTCCCAGAGATGGTGGCAGAATTCTTTCAACAATGGCAACAATCCCAAGAAGGCAGGTCCTCAACATCGCAACCTCAACAGGCTCCCGGATATGGGGCACCTGGCGAAACACAGTCCACACCTCTTGTACCGAACCCCCCAAGGCATGGTGTTGAGGCCTTTTATGTTCCCGCTCCTGCTCCTCTATCAGGTTCTGTACCATTATCAGCTATCGGACAAGCATTGCAGACGTCAAAACCTACGTCCGATTCAGGATACTATTCAGTAGAAAACTCTTCCTACGGCCATTTCCAAGGCTTCAACACGCATGTGCTTCAACAACAGGCACCCGAATGCACCGCTCACAATACAGCGCCTACGAGAAGTGCAGATTCAGATTCCAGCGCAATGATAGGACAATCTTCTTCATTCGAGAGTTCAGTTAACCAATCAGATTTGGGTCTGGGAAATGAAAGCCAGTGGATATTCCCTATATTGGAAGACGGAGCGACTTTGGGATTCGATATGTTACCAGCTCAGGGAGATATCCTATCAATAGAAGATACTAGCTTCCTTGACCTACTGGATGATGTTAATCTTGGTTTTGGGAGAGAAGAGCAACATCCGTAATGTGCTTGTGGATTAATCATCAATAGTCCTTAGCACTATGTAGAAATATATACGTAATAAGTACCTGTACATAATGATTCTTATCATAGATTCTCACGGAAGTAACAGCGCAAGTTGCTGAATTCTATCTACGGCGAGCTCCACAGAGTCTCTTACTAAGTCTCTTCCCGAGACTGACGTGATCAACTGAAGGCGGAGCTGAGAATGGCACTGGGGGGAGCGAAGGGCCTTTCTATCAAAGGAGAGAGGGCAGTTCTTCGAACATCAGAAGCGAGAAGAATCTCTGTTCTTTGAACATCAGGAGCGAGAGAAATGGAAGGGAATCAATCAATATTATCTAAAGCAGAGAAAGCAGAGAAGTTTTATGGGAGTTTTTGGTAGATGAAGCGAAACAATGATGCGTCGAGGCGAATGTTCAAAGCTTGCTACTGGACACCGATTTTGCGAGCGACTGGCATCGGTTCGTTCGGTTGCTCTCAGGCCTCAACATCAACAACGGGATACCTTGGTCGAATATCTGGTTCCCATTGAATAAATTCCGGTATAATGACACCTTTCAATATAAGTCCCAAGGTCAGCAGTCTTAGAGTACCGTCCGTTTTGCGAAATGATGCTTATCCCAGCGGCTTATGATGCCGCGGCGGTAAGATCGACACCATAACCTACCACGACCATTTTTACGTTGCAGACTGGATTTCTCGGGGAGAAATGGCTGAAGAGTAACAACATGTTGATAAAAGCTTTGCAGATTTGCGAGGGAGTGACTTAACGTGCCTAAGCTATGGGTTCGTCTCGCTACAGGGTGCGTCTCGGGACAAAGGGACGGACATTACGGCATCACTCTGAAGTGTATTTAGTTCTTTCTCTTTACTACAGTGCCGCTTCCTTTTCGAAGCTGTTGCTCTCCACTCATCGTCCCAGTCTGATGTCTACTTCGAAGCCTGATTTTCTGCCTCACGACAACCCCTGTGCCCTTGCCGGACGCTTCGACCAAGCAAACAACCTCCAACCTCCAACCTCATTCATCCCTTTATTTAGACCTTCTGAAGTGGCTTCCATCCTTGATGAAACGCTTCAGCTCGGCCGCAATCAGTAGATGGTCTGATCGTTCACTCAATAAAAGCCGATGGACCATGCCATCTGTCTTCATCCATTCGTCGCGACTTTACATTAACCTCTATGCACAGCCATTCAGCTCATCGAAAACCGCACTGCCACCTGCCATGAGGCTTGATCAGGTCATGGCTCGGTGGTGCTTTGCATCTATGTAAGGCGGCGGCCGTTATGATGGCTGTTACCGAGTTGTATTTTGCATGTGTATATCTTGTTTGCATCTCCAGCTCAATCATTCCTAGTTGCAGTTCTCTCTTCGTCTCACTGTTTTTCTTACTCCACTTCAACCAATATCTCAAATCTCTCCACCATGGACGCATACGCAATTGCCAAACGCACGTCAGGGTAAGTCAAGCGCTAAGTTTCAGAGTCCATCGCCCGGCCCCACATCGTTCGGAGCAGGCGTTCCTGTATCAAATTGATGAGCAGCCTCACGTGAAAGCCGCAGCCTCACGTGGCAGCGCCATTCCACCGCACCAAGCACCGCACCCCTCCCCGGCCACCATGCCGTGCAGATTCGACGCTACGCGCTGCATCTCACCGGCCAGGATGCATCGAGATCTGGCACGGCGGCCGGCTCGGAAAACATGTGCCTAATCTGAACGCCAAAGTGGCAGCACGGCGCGCCGCGGGCAGATCCACGGCAAAAACGTTCTGGAACCGCCACCGATGCTTCCACAGCGCGGCGCGACTTGATGAAACGAAAGCGCCGGAGCGCATTGCGTGGACCGTGAAACGCTGACGGGAGCAGGAAGAGCACGCACTCGAGCGCGACGTACTCGCGCAGCGCCTTCTCGCGATACGGGCGGTTCATCGTGGTAGCAGTAGTGGTGGTCGTAGTGGTAGCAATCGCGCTGCTGGCTCTGTTGTGGTGAGTCGCGCTTCTTACCGAGCCTCGTCTTCCCCTTCTGGCTCTCTTCCCCGCATTGGGACCGCTCTCTCACATGGCCTTAGGTTCTTGCGCCGGCGCCGACAGAGGCAGCTGGCGGCAGATGAGGCGGGCACGAAAGAGGCGGGTGGTTATGCGCACGCAGGTACGGCGCCGCAGAACGCTGCTCCCATGACCGGGTCCGCTTTTGGAAGGGCCTATGCCGGTGGAGCACCGTCAGCAGCTGGAGGCGTTCAGGCGTTCGGCGGTGGTAATGGCATGGCATCATCAGCGGCGTCCATGGGTGCCGTTGGCGGCAGACAAGGCGGCCACGCTGTGCCCGGGAGCAGCTCGTCGCCCAGCTGGCAGCGCGGGTATGCAGGTCAGGCACAGGGCCCTCCACGTGCGCAGTGGATGTAAGCTTTTGGTTATTCCCACACGCGATCGTGTATGCTTGACATGGAAGGGGCAAGGGTGCGGCAGTAGGGTCGTTGGAGCTATGGCCAGCCAGGCTGCGTGCAGGGCTGCCGCGCCAACATCCTCAACAACCACATGTGATATCGTCACTTCGTCACTTTTTATTGATCTCACATGGCAATATGCGCGCCGCTTATGTAGGAACTTCTTAGCGAACAAGCCATTTGTATCAGAATATGCGCTCCAGGAGGTGCGAAGCTGCAAGTTCTATTGGATGCAGTCTGGGATCAATGACATGAAACAAAATATTTTCAGCCTGACTAGATACAGCAGAGCTTGCACGCGGGCTCTGATCTCGTGATTGCCCGTTCTCCTCACCTCTCAACCTCCACACCCCGTCCTCCGATTAACTGCGCTTCCTGGCTGCGAGCGAAGGCTCTTGCGACGCCAGACGAAGCCGTCCATAGAGAGTCTGCCCAAATTACGCGTTCTGAAGCTGATAGTGGTGAATCTATGAGCCCAATTGAGTATCAATTCGTAACGCCACTGAAGCCGTAGTCACATATCAAACTCTTCACCAATACTCCATTCTTGCGCCGTTAACCGATTTGTAATTACTGCCACTTCAATCATACTTGCCCATTCTTCTCCGCAGTTCGGCATTGACGTCTACGAGCTTCTCCAGGAAGGCAGCTGCCTCCATGAGCACGCTGCTCTTGGACAGGCCGCCGGCGCGAAGCTCAGGCACGAGGCGATGTAGATCCTCGAAGCCGCGCTTGATGAGGTCGCGACGCTTCTGCTCCGACATGATGTGGTTGCTGCGCTTTTGTTCCTCGCTAAGGTTCTCCCGTGGGGGCTTGACCGCTGTGGCAGAGGACCGTCGTCGCTTGTGCTCGGCATATAGCAGCCGTCGAGCCTTGAAGTTGGCTTGCGAGGTGCGTCTGAGAGCCGATCGGTCATCGTCGGACTCAACCCTCCTTCGTTTGTTCAGGTCATCTTCCTCTGACTCTTCGTCATCATCGCCAAGAGGAGCGGACCTCTTGCGAGACTGGAGGTTCTCTGGTGTTGGTCCTCGAGTGTTTTCGGCGCTATGGGTGATTGGCTGGATGATGTAGAGGTTGCCGAGAAGACTCTTCTCGATTGCTTTGGCATTCTCAGAGCTGTTCTGCGGTTGGAAACCATTGCCAGCGAAGTGGCTGTCGGAGCCGAAGCGGTACAGTCTCGAGTTGTATTCCTCTCCGCGCGAGGCAAGTGGTGGTGCGGTGTGAGGCCCGCTGAAGCCGAAGTCGTGCGCAACAGAGGTGTTCAGAGGGTCCAGCTCCGTCAGGGGCTTGGGAAACCCAAAGACAAGGTCTGGAGAGGGCGCAGGAATGGAATGGGCCGAAGCGTATGGAGGCGAAACCACAGCCGGAATAGCGCCACCGTGCAGGCCTTCTACGGCGGAAGTCGTGTGAGCACGGACCAAGGTAGGCGGCGAGATATGAAGCGGCTGGGTGGTGGCACCACTGTTGAGAACCTCAGTTGATGCAGACTGAGTAACGGGAACATTGTTGGAGAATGCGGAGAAGTCCATTGGCAGGGCCTGGAAATTATGAGCTGGAGGAGTTGGTGATTTAGGTAGGGCAGGAGCGGCCTCAACCAGGGTTGGCGGAGGTTCGGTGATGAGCCAGTTGAAGTCCGGCTCGCTGAAACGCTGCGCTTGGTCCTGAGCATGGTGATAGCTTTGAGCCAGGGCTGTCGCGAACTCAAAGTCGCTGGTAGCGGTTTGCTGGGATTGCGAGAAGAAGAAGTCTCCCAAAAACGTGTTCTCCAAGCTGTTCAGCAGTGGAGGACCCGAACTGGGTATGTCGGCAGGATCTGGAAAGGGATCTCCATTGTAGTTGAAATCGTCTGTTTGCAAGCGAAAAGCGTCAGTAACCGAAAAGTTGGAGCAGGGGTAGACAGAAACTGCGGTAGCCGAAGCTCGCAGACTGACTCAGGAAATCACTCACAGCCAAAAGGCCTCGAGTTCTCATGGGGATGCCCGTTTGGGTTCATGATGCCTACTGCGACAGACATTGGTGCTGATTTTTTGATTTGGTAGTGGCGGGGTAGCTTTGACTGGCAGACAAAAAGAGATAAATTTTGGATAGTGGGCTTCGCTTGAGTGAGTGCAAGCGGCAGCGATGATAGTGAAGATGATGGTGAAGATGGTAGTCGGCAGACTTGATAGTTGATTGAATGACGGGTTGAGTAGTCAAATAAGATTCGACTTGATGGGTGTTGAGTGAGCAGAGATGAATAAGGTTATGTGACTTCGCAGGCACGATTGATGAAAGCTAATCGACTCGGACTTTGTCGGTGAGCACGAGAAGCGGACGAGCGCGTCAATAAGTGCTCTTCACGGCTCTTCGTGATGCGCTGATCACGACGCCGAGTAGTCTGGTCAGTTGGTAACCCTCGTGCGCGCTCGGCGAAGAGATCCCATGGGGAAGACAGGCACGCAGGTGCAGGTGCAGATGCGATGGTGTGGGATGGGATGGAGAAACCGGGATGGACCAGGGCAGTGGCGGACCAGCGTGAAAGCCAGGTCTGCGGGGAGAGGAATGACGATAGTAGTACGACCCAGAATGAGAGATGGTAATGTGGGTGTAAATGGAAAGCCCGGCTGCGCAAAACACGCAGAGGTGAGGTGTGTTCGGCAGGATCACATGTGAGGGTGTTTCGGAGGTTTGAAGAATGGGAAGGAAAGGGTCGGCGGGTCGAGGGAAAGCCGGGAACGGTTTTTTTTGCGGGTGCGTGCGCTCAGAAGGGTCTGGGAGGGTGCGAGTGCGGCCAAGACACTGCGTGCTGCCTGCAGACACACGGGACTTCGCGGGCTCACTTCGGCGCCCTGGTTGGCTGCGTAGCCACCCAGATCATCCTTCCGCCTGTCCACAGCGATGATGGCGACAGCGGCCAGGAATCCCATCGCCCTGGCCCGTGGAGCTTCACCACCCCGGTTCCATCTCGTACCGTTTCTAGTCGAGCGGCATGACTCTGCTGCTGGCCGTGCGCGATGAAGAAAGCCACGAGAAAAAACGGGCGCTGTGTTGCGTGCATCCGCTCAAGCCATGTCTACCTTACCGTACCTCCAAACCACCAAAGCCAATGCTCGAGAGCCAGCCTGTCGCTCGCACTGCCATTCTCGGTCGATTGATCATTAATTCCTAGACTGGCAAGAAGTGCAAAACACACCGATGCAAGAAACTTAAACACACGAGCAAAACAACCAGCCATCCGCATGTCGTTGCTAGCCTCACCGCAAAACATGTACAGGACCAGGCTATGCAAAACCCAAAACCCTATGGCAGCTTGCCCGCATACCATTACCACACTATTTTTTTTCCGCCGAGGGCCAGTCCGAGGATCACATCTGAGCTTCCCGTGGGCGGGATCTCTTTTTTCTGCGAACTACCTATCTTCACCCCACCTGGCTTACAGCCATCATCGAATAGCTTTTCCCGTGGCTTCCGCGCTTGTCGGCTAGAGTAGGATACAGCGGTCACGCCTTCAGGTACTCTACTCCAGAGGCATGTACCTTAGGTACCTATCTAACCTTTCGCTGCCCGACGTTGCTGCCGTATGTCGCTGCCGTGCCTTTGCAGCATCACATACCCGATGGCGATGCCAATTGGTAGTCGTCATCGTTGTTGAAACGCCTTCCAACTCGATACGGCCGTGCTGCGATGCTGCTATACGTGTACTCCGTCTATATGCTTCGTTCTTCAGGCCATATCGCTGCGTAGCCCTACAGGGATGTACAAGGTGACTTCGGTCTGATCACGGGATGTTGGTCCGCTCTCCGTTTCACCCTCCGCAACCGCCCTTTCTCCAGATTTCTCCCACACAAAAACCCGCCGCTCCAAACGGCCAACTATCCCAATCTGTGCACCTGCCGCCGAATGCTTCACATCGTCAACGAACCCCTTGCCTCGGCTGACCCTGCGTAGTCTGCTGATCTCTCACCACGCGAGCTCCCGCCGGCTGTTCTTCTTTCTCTCCCAGGACATCCAACCCTAGCCAGGTCTGAGGTCACGACATTTTGCTCTCCGCATTCGCCTTCCACGTGAGCCCACATCTAGGGTTTATGCCTTCTGTTCGCGTTTCTTTTTTTTTGAACCCTTCTTTGGATCGTCGCATGACGGCCCTCGGTTCCTGACGAGGCAGAGATCGGCCTGCAACTCCCCAATTCTTGCTTACGCTTTGCCTCAACGACCAAGTGATAGACCTAAACTATCATTGAACTTTACCCTACTGCCAACCTTCTCCATCTCTTCGCCGTCCTCGGATACGTTCAAAGGCCATGAACATGACAGACGACACTATCGATTCCTTCAAGCCTTACATGCTCCTCACACCGTAAGTTGCTTCGAACCATTTGGCTTCTGGCCGGCGCATTTGTTCCCGCAAGGTATTCCGGGACGAGATTGGGTGCTCACCGGTCACACTACTCTGGCCATTGGGCCCAGGAAACTTCTTCTGTGGCATTTCTAAAGAGCTAATTGATGCTTTTGAGCAGGGCTGCAAAGGCGTATGCTCTCGCATATCTCTCAAGCACGAGTCCACGGTTGCTATCCATAACCTTTTCTTATTACCGCAGGGATTGTACGCCCTCTGATGCTGTAGCGAATGTAAGTGCTCCAATTTTGACACTCCACCCGATCTCGTTCTGCCACCTGTACTTCCTCCATGCGATCATCTACGCTAGCGATCGATTCACTGGGATTGAAGCTTTCCACCCCGCCGGAAAGTTTGCACATGTCAGTTTCAAAACTACACCTGTTCGGCTTTTATGCGAAGCCGTATTTTCGTCTACAGAGCTCTGGAGCTTGTCATCCGAGCAAGCATTTCGTGAGTACGGAAGAATAACGATGCATTGTGCTTTAGCTTCGCCGCGTGTTCCGACAAGCATTGGGTCCCAATAGGTTCCCTGCCTTCTGTGGGACTTTGATAGGCCTGTTCACCGTGCTCCAGAAACCACTTTTTGACAGCTTGACCCAAGCTACTCAATTGCTCTATGGCGAGCGCTCCAAGCTGGGCGCGAAGGCATTGCGCAGGTTGTCTCGCTTTCTGGCCGCGCTGATAGCCGCGTTATGTAGCTTCTCATTGTTGAACAAGACTTCACCTTCGACCTCATCAACAAGGGCCAATGAGCTCGAAGATGGAGCTACATCACAAACAACCTCCAGCAACGATGGTCGCAAGCGAAAGCGCGAGTCCAAAATCCCATCGGATCTGCCACCGCTTCCACCAGCAGCGATCTTGAACCGAGAGGCCTTCTACCCACAAGGCATCCCACTGGCCGGCAAGACCATAGACCTGACGCTATTCGCCGTGGTACGCGCAGCAGACGCGATCGTTCAATGGCGCCGCAAGCGGCACCCGGCGCGGAGCCGGACAGCACGCATAGCAGACAGTCTGGCAGCACCTCTCCTCTTCGCAGCGAGCTCAGCGACCATCATGCACGCCTTCTTCTACAAGCCCGGACGCCTACCATACGGCTACGTGCGCTGGATCGAGCGGATCGCAGGCGTGGACGCGCGTATCATCGCGGCGCTGCGCCACGCCTACTACGGCAACTTCGTGTACGGCAAAGAGACCGGCATGGCCCCGCTGCTCGGCTCCCTCGCCCAGGAGCTCGGCATCCCAGAGGAGCTCGGCGACCCAGCGAAGACGATTCCCGTGTCCTGCGACCTGGTGCACCAGCGCGCAGGCCTGAGCTGCGAGGCACACGCGCTGCGCCGCTTCTGGAGCGGGTGGTGCCAGGCGATGGAGCTGTACGGGCCGCTGCAGGCGCTGCTGCTGCTGCGGACAGCGCGGCGCCGCAAGGCCGAGTGGAGGCGAGGCGCGTTCGCCGCCTTCAGAGAAGCCGCCAGGAGCTCTGCGTTCCTCGGCGCCTTCATCGCGCTGTTCTACGTCGGCGTGTGCGGCGCGCGCACGAGGGTCGGCGCGCGCGTCGTCCCTCGCAGCGTCGTCTCCGCCCAGGCCTACGACTCCGGGCTCGCCATCGCCGTCGGCTGCCTGCTGTGCGGCTGGAGCGTGCTGCTGGAGCCGCCGCGCCGAAGGACTGAGCTCATGTTGTTCGTGGTGCCGCGCGCCGTCGCCGTGTGGTTCCCCCGGCGCTACCCGAAGCAGGTGAGGGCCCTTCCTGAAATTTCAAAGCGCTCCGCGAGTCGTGGCTCACTTGTCGCAGTTCCAATGGCGCGAGCGCGTCGCCTTCGTGCTCAGCGCTGCCGTCGTCCTCACCGCGGTTCAGGAGCGCCCGGATACGGTGCGCGGTGTCTTTGGCCGCCTGTTGGGACGCATCTTGGCCCCGTGATCAGTACTGCCGACGCACCCCTAGCACGGGTAAGCCATGCGTTGGGCTGAGCTGCGTGAGGGGTACTGTGTGGTGGATAGGGCGCGGTGTGGAAAACGTGGGTAGGCGAAAAATAGATAGACGATTGCAAAAATCACATGTGCCGTGACTTTCGGCCATGTCACTTTTCTGCCGGCTGCCGTACTCTGCTTTCCCTTCGCTTTTGGGCCCATCCCACCGGTAATGGCGTGCAAAATGGTGCAGCATTTCTACCCCCGCACTCAACCATGTTGCTTGAAGCGGTAAGGCTTTGCTGACGTCACGTCTGGAGAGATATTGTTCCCTGGTCGGGGTGGGTGTTGAGATGCCGAGGAGCCCTGTCACATTGTGGCCGGGTTATATCCCAAATGCGGCGTTGGTGGTGGAGTGGTGAAGTTTGCGTGTTCGGCGAACATGGCCGCCCCTGGGCCTTAATAGTTTAGCATGGCTTCAGCCATTTAGGCGGAGATTTGCGATACGATAGCGCTTGGGCCCACTGCTTAACAGGCGGGGCAGCTGGAGGCAATGCAAAGGCCATGGTAGGAGGTTCGACGTGGTTCGTTGGAAATAGTGAAACTGTGAGCGCGACTGCAGACAGATTGTCAGCCTTGCATTGGCTCAAGATCCATTATCAGCTGCTTCTCGGCACGTTACTTTTGCTTGTACCTTATACCATTGAGCGGCTTCAACACCGTGCTCACTGCCGCCGGCGTCTCGACTTGACTCGGTCGGCTCGAACGACACCTGATGCTGAACAATGCGATGTGCAATACTAGTCTTTGCAGCTTCAACCCAGGATTCTTCCAAATACGTTCATGTTGCTGCATCTTCCAGGTTTACCGAATCGCCACTTCCAAACCTTCTGTATTTTCTCATTTCTCCGTATGCAGTACCGTATTCACATTGGTCCGCCACCACAACCAAAAAATATTCTCCAGCCTCGCCGTAATACGACAAAACATGTAAATCATTGATCGGCCTTTCTAGTTCCCAATGTGCTTTTGCAGGAGTGGCACCTGTCACCGAGAAATTCCTGACTGTTAGTTGGTGATTCCTTTAGCGATGCATCCTCGGTCGATGCCGATCTGCGGCCAACCTCTGGCAGATCGCCTTTCGTACGAACTGCTTCCAACTCTTACACCATGGAGCCAATTATTTCGAATTTGCCTGCGATTGGATTGCTTTGAATCGATTTGACAATGAAAATCCGGAGTGTTAGGATTTGGATCCATGATTTGATCTTCGTTGCAGAGCCCTCGTGCGAACTGCTTGCGCTACTCTACTGGCCGTGCGGAACTGCTTGCGCTGCGGACCATGCGAAGGCTCGCACATACGGCCTTAACACTGTGACATGTAATATGGGTTCGTCTTCGTCACGTTGATACGGAAACTGCCTAGGTTATGGAGTCGCAATCAACCCGAGGATGGAACACCTTTCTAAATGGTGGTAGCAACTCTTTACTCTCGTTGCAGCGGAAAGCCGACTTGACGCACTCTCGTAGCTGGCGTTGAGATGAGTTTCGTGTTTGTGTGATTCGTCGCTGATGTTTCGACAACCCATTGTTCCTTCGTTGCTCATGTCAGTATCTTACTCTGATATTAAAATAAATTAATTTTCCTCTGCTCTCATCACATATTCACATACCATTCGAGATCGTTGCTGCAGTAGTATCGCCATGTCCTGGCTTCGAGAATCAGCTTCGAGACTGGACAGATGGTTACTTGAGCCATATAATTTAGACTCCTCCTCTTCCATTGACGGTAGTTTACCATCCTATCGCTTTGAGATCTACTTCAATACCTTTGCCTTACCTTACACCACTCCCAAGGCGTTAGGACGATTCGATCTGCTTTTTGCCCGTCGGCCACAGACAATGGTTCATAGTATGATAAAGGTCTGGCTCGGATCTCTTCCCTTAAGACATGAACAGTACTCCAATGAGCTAAAGTCAAGCTCTCATTCGGTCCAGACAACGTGACAGCGATAGGGAAAGGTGATGCTCCCTTCAACGTCCTTCAACGTCACTATCTCAAGAGTAGGATTCTCAATGCATGTCAGAGTGTAAATAAACTCATTCCATTCCTTCAATACCATCAGCGACCAAAGTTCAGATTGAGCTGGTGTTTCTGTGTACGAAGACGAGACGGCCCAAGACGAGCTGCCTGAGTTGGAGTAAGAAAGGTAGGGTTGAGTAAAGATTCTTTTTGAGGTTGAGTCTTCGAGTACTGAGAGCCCATGAACTTCAATCTATCTCATCCAAACCCATGATGGTCCACGGACTCTCCTAACGATTAGGCCTCCAGCGAAGACCTCGTCTTCCAAAGTCGGGGGAAACTCTTCGATATTCTTTCAACTTCATCTTCTGAGAATTACAAGAGCTGGCTACCGCAAAAACCGATAAAATTATCCATACTTGAGGCAGTTTAGAGTGAGTCAGCAGAAACCTGGCGAAGGTGTCCGGGAGAAGTCGAAAGGTTGCGATGTCGCTCCAGGTTCAGTCTCCCCCAGACCTTTATCTGACTCCTCATCTGCGCCAGCGTCTGAGATAGATAAGCCACAGTCGGAAGCTTCCTTGTATGTCTTAACCTCAAGCTCGTGATATCACTTGAACGAACCGCGAACGTGAATGACCTGCTGTGCATATCCAATCGAAGCCCGGGTTTATTCGAATTTGCTACAACTTCGTCAACTGTCAATCATATCCATTTTGCATTTCTGCAACGGCTCCTTGGTATATCTCGAAGACATTATTGCGGTGGTAGAAGTGAGAAAGAGGTTTGTGGTGATGCACATGTTACGACCGTGACAACCCTTCAGAAGACAAAAGAGCATTCACCGTATCACAGAGGAGAAACACTGAAAAGCCTTGGAAGCTGCTCTGAAGGAAGTATTTCATTGCACGCTGTAAGAAAGTCTCTGAACCTTTTTAGTTTTGGTTACATATTCAAGTTAGACAATGGCGACTGAAGTGGACTATGTCACCCACGTGAGCTCTCACACAGGCTGTATACAACCATGATGGATATAGACCATATTCGGAATAGCAGCAAAAGGGGAAATTGACCCTGCACGTTAGCCACGCGACCAATGGCCAGCCGGATATTATAGCCCAGAGTCGCGGTAGTGGTCGGGTCCTTGTTTCTCCTGACCCTCCCGAGTTCCCCCGAGTTCCGAGGAAGGCTGCGATGGTGTCTGTAGTTAAGTGCGTATGAGGAAAAGAGCCGGTGGACGGACGGTTGCCAAGTTTGATGGACAACGGTCACGGGAAAGAAAAGGACAGATGGATCAGTGTATTTTGAGGAAGCTTCTGTGGCGTGGGATGGGCAAAAGGAAGGATGAGAGGTCTGGAGTGGGAGTGAATTTCCACTAAGAATGGGAAGCGAGCCGTAACTCGAAAATTCGGCGAAGCGGATTGGCAGTGCATTGGATGGGCCGATGGCCCAGAACTGCTCCCCATGAACCGTGGGGTAAGGTAAACCAGCAGCCGCGGACTCTTCTCTCTCGACTTCGTGTGTGACTCGTTCCAATTTCTAACTTCATCCATTCGTCTAATTTTCCAATCTTCTCCTTTCTCTTCCTCTTCAAATATCTCGGTGTATGCCCCGTCGACCCAAGCCCACACAGTCGCTTCGAACCACGTAGCTGCTCACAAGCTTTCCGCCATTCGACGCATCTTCAGCGGGGCAGAGCAAGATCATTCGGCGGTCACGCTACTTTCCCTCCACCCATACAGCCTGCCATTGTAAAAACTTGAGCAGATGAAGAAGACCCTGTGGGCGTCACAGAGACAATCAAGATGTCGTGGAAGAAGACGGATGGGCTTATGAAGCAGATTGCTCATTATGCCAATTTCGTGAGTCAAACACTTCGGTCTAGCAGAGAGCGGAAGAGCTGACTTTTGAGTAGCCTGCAACAGGAGTATCCCTCCGTCAGATGGTACAATTTGGAGCCCGGCCATCGACTGGTAACAATACTCTTTGGAATGACATGATTGGGAGCTAATTTTCCTCAGGAACCTTATTTCGCGCCTCGCAATTCATGTCCGAAGAACTTCCCATACGCCTAGCGCATCGAGTACAAGAGCTAGAGAATCTACCAGATGGACTCAGTGAGATGCCTTCTATTCAGCGCGTTCGAGACTGGTACGCGCAATCATTTGAAGACCTCACTCAAATATCCCGTCCGAATCTCAGCCCAGACGTCCGAGATCGTTTAATGAAACCTGCCAAAAACGGTGCCTCGAAACTTAGTGATGCGACACAGAATCCTAGCGTGGAGAAAGGTCGATATCGGTCGCAGCAGAATAGCAACGGTGACCACGAGTCGAAAAAGCCGGGACAAAGTGCAAGGCGATACTACGTGCCAGCTGACGATGGAACCAATGATTGGCCACCGGAACTTGATGCGTACAATAAGAAGTTCGCGACCGCGCTGGAGAAGATCAAGCGGCGTCATGACAGCGTTGTCACAACAGTAGCTCAAGGCATTCTGGAGTGGAAACGGAAACGCCAACGCTTACAAATAGATAACAACATACAAGCCTTCCTAGACCGCTTCTACATGTCTCGCATCGGCATTCGTATGCTGATAGGTCAACACATCGCTCTTACCGATCAACGGCAGCGACCTGACCCGAATTACGTGGGAATCATATGCACCAAGACCAACGTTCGAGAACTCGCACAGGAAGCCATCGAAAATGCGAGATTCGTTTGCGAAGACCACTATGGCTTGTTTGACTCGCCAAAGATTCAACTCATCTGCAACCCCGAAATCAATTTCATGTACGTGCCAGGCCATTTGTCACATATGCTCTTCGAGACACTCAAGAACTCTCTGCGCGCCGTCGTCGAAACGCACGGCCAAGACAAGGAAGAGTTTCCCGTGACCAAAGTCATTGTGGCTGAGGGCAAGGAAGACATTACCATCAAGATCAGCGACGAAGGTGGTGGTATTCCACGATCTGCGATTCCCTTGGTCTGGACGTATATGTACACGACCGTCGATCAAACGCCGAGCTTAGATCCGGATTTCAACAAGAGTGACTTCAAAGCACCAATGGCAGGGTTTGGTTATGGCTTGCCAATCTCGAGATTATACGCGAGATACTTTGGAGGAGATCTGAAGCTGATCAGCATGGAAGGGTAAGCTATTCTGATTTGAATGCTTATGCAAGGCAGGTTGCTGACGTTGCGTCGTAGATACGGCACCGACGTTTATCTTCATCTCAACAGATTGTCTTCGTCTTTCGAACCTCTGCAATAACAACGACCAGTCATGAGGGACTCCCGAGCAAAGCCGGCCGCGGAGCTTCAAGGATTGACAGGTTCTCAACAACCGCGGTACAGCAACGAATCGATGGCTTCGCGCTCCATCAACTTGAGCTTGGCGTCCAAAGCGATGAGGCTCAAGTCGAAGGGCAATATCAAGGAGATTAGCGAACGGCGTCAGGTGGGCGATGCTGAGGAGATGTTGGCCGAAAGTGGCAGCGCGAAGAGAGATGCTTGGTGGAAGAACGTTGGAATGGAAGAAGGGATGTAAATTACTGCCGCAGCTTGCACTTTGGAGCATCAAGAAGAGGCGAATCAGAGTTGGTTTAATGTCCATGTAGATACTAGGACGGGGCTTTTGTCGACCCTGAGGGCAAACATTGGTCATCAGCGCGGACTGTTCAATTTTTGAAGCCAGATTGAGCTTCTCCTAGGAATTGAAGAACTAGATTAAGACCTTTCTTGATTCGATTGTATATTGTGCTGTTGGATACGCGATGCTATCTTACACAGCGAATTGAAAGTCTTCGATGGTGCTATATTCTCCACGCAAATGCGAGAAATCAAATCAAATCAAATGCTACACGCGCTGAATGATTGCTTGGAAACTATGCCTCGATCGCCTGGAATGCAGGACGCCTCTGATGCATATGAAAAGGCCTTACACCAAACCCGTGTTTGTTTACGGCCAGGGTATCTCTTCGCGAACCCGAACATGCGAAATAGAGAAAGACGGAGGTCCAGCAAATGTTAAAACGAAGCGAACACCATGTTGTGCCAAGTCGCGTTGTGCCCACCTCTTTCATCCTCGTCGCATCAGCTCCATCAGGCTGCTCGCGGCCTGCCCTTTGACCACGCTGCTCGTCAACTCGTCCCTCGACTCAACGCGTTCCTTCTCGGGGCTCAAGTCAGAGTTCGCACGTACTTTAACGGTTTGTGCGATGCGTGTAGCAACCGGCGTAGCGAGATTTTCGCTAGTACGCGCCTCGGAAGACGTGGGAGATGGAGAGGAGTAGGTATATTCAATTTTTCGGGACGAGTACGCGGTGGGCACCAAGGTTGGCGCAGGGAGGAGTTTCGGCGCGTTTCCAAGAGAGAAATTTGCGCGGCCGAGAGTTTGGTCTTGAGAAAGCTGTCGAGCTTGTGCTACTGCAGAGGATGTGTGGATGGTTGGAGGGATCAGTTCCAACGCGTCAAAGGGAAGCAACTCTTGTTCGGTCATGACTTTGTACATGGCCAAGCGAAGTCTCAACTTCAAGGTCTGAGCGTGCTGTGAATTTCTTAGCTTTTCTTTATTCGTCTCAATATGTAAAGGAATGACCAACGGAAAGAGGTTGGGAATCTTCCTCGATCCGCGTCGGCGGAGAAGAGGATGCAGACTCTGACTGGTCAGAGGTAACAGCAGGATCGTAATCAATCAATGAGGAGAAAGACGCAGTATTCATTTGGGCGGCATAAGAGGGACCTGGAAGACCTTCGTGCTGGTGTACAAGGGTATTTTCGTCGTCCTCATCGTCGGATTCAGACTCAGATGGCGAGTCACCGATGACCTGCAAGACGCGTCAGCGGTACATTGGACGCTGATAGAAGGGTGTTTACTTACAGAAGTCGCTCTCAACACGCGTCCTCCATTTGGAGTCATAAGGCGCATAAGCGATGCAGGCTGCTCAGCCGACGGTTCTTCGCCATCTGCGTTGTCAATTTGCGCGAACGGCCGCTTTCTGACATTTAGATAAGGAGAGTAGCCATAGATATCCTTCGCAGAAAGGATATCGGCAGGAGTTACAGTCAACTGGGCCTTCAATGGACTTCCATGTGGTGTTGTTGTTGGCTTTCCATCCACAACAATGGGCGAGTTTGGAGCGGTAATTCGAATATTAGGCGAAAGAACTCCTAAAGCGCGACGCGGAGAGCCTTTGCTCGGAGATCTAGAGAATTCTCGTGAATGAATGGCTTCATCGGTGGCAAATGTTGCCGTCGACATGTCGCTGTACGCGTATGTTGTTGAACGTGAAGTGAAGCTGTAAATATCAAACGAAGCGGGGAGAAAACTAGAAAGGGACACTGGAGTGAAGGACTGGCCGAGGAGAATTCAGGCAAATAACGAGTGGAAATGGTAGTTCACAATAACGCGTTGTTTTCGAACTTTGAGGTTAGTCCGAGCTTCCATCAATTACCGTAACCATTGCGGAGATGGTTCCCGAACAAAACGCGGAGGACGATTGGCTGTGGCGTCACTGGGTGCGTCGTGACTTGCTGCCCCTCTGCACGATCCGGCTACGTGCGCTCTCTTGTCTTTGTAAGACACTGAGTTCTGTTTGACGTAGGCTCCGGTGAGGAGTAGAAATACCGCGTGAGCTGGTGTCTGCTGCTCCATACCTTCCAAACTCTCAATTACCTGCCTATCTACGTGGATGCGGGCCCAGTTCTACCTTGGCCACCGTTGAACTCCCTCCTCTACCACATCCTCAACCTCCGAACCCAGCTGAAAGCCTACCTTATCCTTTCCTCACCACTCTTCAGGCTTGGTATCTCCTCACTCGCACCATCTCGCCCAGCATGGGACTCCAATACAACATCTACCTCAACTCCAACAAGATCTACGGCTGCAAGAACTGCAAGACGCACTTGTCCAACCATGACGACATCATCAGCAGGGTAACAATGATTCTCCATGGATTTATTGAAACCGCAACTAATGGGTGGATGTTGACCAGAACTTCCGCGGCCAGCATGGCAAAGCCTACCTTTTCGATTCAGTAGTAAACGTCATCCAAGGAGACCCCGGCGAGCGTAACATGACCACCGGACGGCATGTGGTCCGCGATATCGCCTGCAAACAGTGCAACGAAACCGTTGGCTGGAAATACGATAAGGCATTCGAAGCAAGCGAGAAATACAAGGAAGGCAAATACATCTTGGAAGCCGAGCTGCTATGCCAGGTCAACTGAGTCGATGGTGATGCAAAGGCTTCGGAGTGAAACTACAAACGGAAGGGTGACAATGCATCTTGATAATGGAGTTTTAATTGGTAAATGGGTCTTTATGAGCATCGGAGGTTGCAGTATTTCATAATACTGGCGTTTGCATCGAAGGTATCATATTGACGAATGATTTTCATCTGTCCTTCGGAGTTCTCTGGAAGCTGATTACCAGCTGTACCATTCATAAAGCTGACGTTGCATGAGAAAGCATACTACATGTGTACCCCAAGTTCAGTCAGAAACGTATTAAGTCACAGTCCAGCAGCTTTCTGAACTTTCGTATTTTTACTTCTCCGTACCAACCGGTTCTTTCCGCGCGCGATGTGGGTTTCCCAACATGCCAAATAAGTCTCTGCTTCCGAAGCTCCTTCAAGTTGCCGTCAAGGATCTTCGTATGCCTGCACGCAATTCCGATTTGCAGTTCCCACTTTTGAGTTGTCTTTGAACCCCGCATCTAGGCGTCAGACGGCGAACAGCGATTATTAGCACAGCACAACGCGACCTCGGAGTCCTTGCCCGTGCAAAGCATTTGGCCAGGGAATATAACAGACAGGCTTCCTAGGAACTTACAGGCTCCTGAATTTGTTATTCCCAGGACATTCTGACTTGTATAACGACAATATCAAGCCAGAAAGGGACGCATCGGATATTAAGCTACCACACATATCAATTCAAACAAACATGGCAAAAGACACAATGAAGGCAGTCGTCTTCAAAGGCCCGTATCAGGTGGCAATTGAGGAGAGACCAATTCCCAAAATCAAAGACCCTACAGACATCATTATAAAGGTCGACTTTACAGCGCTATGCGGGTCAGAGTTGCATGTTTTTCGCGGCCATCAACCCAGCGGCACTGGCTTCATCATGGGACATGAATTCACGGGAGTTGTCGAAGAGCTTGGTGATGAGGTCAAGACGGTGAAGAAGGGAGATAAAGTTGTCAGCCCTTTTACGGCCTCATGTGGCGAGTGCTTCTACTGCAAGAGGGGCTACTCCAGTCGATGTGAAAAGAGTTTATTGTTCGGAAGTGCCGTGCTCGACGGTGGCCAGGCCGAATACGTGAGGATTCCGCTTGCAGATGGTACTGTGATGAAGGCGCCACCGGGCATTCAAGAGAATGCATTGGTTCTGATGGCGGACATCTTTCCAACTGGGTACTTTGCCGCAGCCAATGGATTCACAACCTTCAAACCCGAAGAGATCAAGGATCTAACCGTGATCCTGATCGGCTGCGGGCCGGTGGGATTATGCGGGTTGATCAATGCGCTCGAGTATGAACCAAAACATCTCTTCGCAGTGGATGGAGTGGAGTCCAGATTGGAGTTAGCCAAGAAGTTGGGCGCGCATGAGGTCTTCAACTTTCAAACGCAGAGGGAGCTCCTGGACAAGCGCGTGAAGGAAGTGACGGATGGTAGAGGAGCAGACGTGGTGATTGAAATTGTAGGTCTGAGCCCAGCCCTCAAGATGGGCTTCGAGTTGCTGAGGCCATGGGGTATCATCAGCAGTGTTGGTGTGCATAATGGAGAGGTGAGTCGATTGCACCACTCGCGGCCTTGCCAAAGCTGACGTTCCGGCGAAGATCCCTTGGACAGGGAACCAGGCTTACGGAAGGAACCTGAGAATTCAAATGGGTAGATGTCCGGTCCGGTCAATCTTCCCACAGTCGCTGAAGATGCTTGAGAAGCATCAAAACAAGCTAAGGTGAGTGGAATATCCCCTGACTTTGGAAATTGATGGATAGTAATCGTACCAGCTTCATGTTCGACCACATTATGCCGTTAAGCGAAGCGGTGGAGGGCTACGACATATTCGACAAGATGAAGGTACAAAAGGTTGTGTTTAAGCCATAAGGCATGCTGGTTGGATGAGTTTCAAGTCTAGTTATAAAAACGAAAGTTTGGGTGATTCGCAGCGTGTGAGACATGATAATTCTGTGACATGAGTGGAGGAAGGGCTGTTGTGCGTATATGTGCGTGACGAGAAAAATCTCGATATTTTGAGAGGTGTGATTGGTCCGATTTACTTTTATGCAACCGCGTGCCTGCTAGTGAGGACGACTTGCTGCTTCTAAAACAAACAAAGCAAAAGCGACGAGGAGGATTGCTTCTTCCGAGCCTTGACATGGGCGATGTGCAATGGCAGACGACTTGGAGCAGAGTGGAGTGGGATTGTTCGCAGTGGAGGGCAACGGGGAGCAAGACGATGATTGGAGACTGGCCGCCTCAATGCTTAAGAATGAGGCACAATCCAGATATGTCAACGGTGCAGCGCAGATTGACAGGCCACGGCAGGCGTTGCCGGGCGAATACATGTCTGGATGGTGGTTTGTTCTGCGAGTCTGGTCAATCACCGTCTCGCTTGCTTGCCCCACCAAGGGCGAAAAGCAGTTGCAGAACGAAGCGTCTATCGTAATAGAGCGACCCTGCGCGCCCACACAACACACTCCCAGACACGGCCACGGCCAACGGCCACTCGCCTTCGCCTTTCCCGTCTTCCTTCTGCCCAAAATCCGTAACTCACTCGCACGCTCTTCACCTTCCATCCATACCCACCGTTGCTCGCATTCCGCCTCTTCACCACTCCTGACTCTCCGTCTCCTCCCAGTCTCACTCTTCGCACCCTTCAAACCCTTCCGCCACCCCGCCAGCATAACTTCCCAATACCCTCTCACCACGTCAAAAACCCCACTCGACTCCCATCATCTCCGAGTCTGTGAGTAACTGCTCCCCGGCCTATCTCTCTGCTTGTAATTGCTGCTGACGCCTGACTATCTAGTGATTAGAGGCCTGGGCAAATTTCGAAGCTCCGTCCTCCCTTCCATTCCATTCTCCCACATCGTGCTGCTCTCACCACTCGCAAATTTCACATCACCATGGCCGCAGACGATGGTCCAACCGTCGCCGTCAATCCTCAGGACGCCGCTGATCTCACCCAACAGTTCAATCGCCTAAGCACAAACGACGGTGCTCACGGCGATCAAGGCGAAGTCCAACCGCGCAGTGAAGAAGACTACGCCGGCCAGGAACTCACTCTTCGCGCCATCGTCTCCTCCAAAGAAGCCGGAGTTATCATCGGCAAAGCCGGCAAAAATGTCGCTGACCTACGAGATGAAACTGGTGTTAGGGCGGGAGTGAGTAAAGTCGTACCTGGCGTCCACGATCGCGTCCTCACCGTGCAGGGCCGACTGACGGCCATTGCCAAAGCCTATCGCATCGTCGCGAAGGGTCTCCTCGAAGGAGCACCGCACATGGGTATGGGAGGATTGATTAACCCAAACGGCACACATCGTAAGTCACACATTTCCTCAGAATCTTCCTTGCAGATGAGCTATGCCATAGCGATCCCTCTTGAGATGACGCGAGCACGATACCTCCGACCTTCGAATGGCCAGCAGCCACTTCTCATGGTTTGGTTCGAATGGGTTCTGCTTGCTGATACCCCTCCACTGCCCAAAATTTTAAATTTGAGGCTAAGCAAGACTCATATTCCACCATTTCCTCTTGTCCACGCTAATTGTTTGGCGACCGAGCTCCAAGGTATCTTCGTTAATTGGATGGCATTGAGCTGACTGAAGTTGTAGCTGTTCGTCTTCTAATCTCCCACAATCAAATGGGTACCATCATCGGTCGTCAAGGCCTCAAAATCAAACAAATCCAAGACATTTCCGGAGTGCGTATGGTCGCTCAGAAAGAGATGCTTCCACAATCCACCGAGCGAATTGTAGAAATACAAGGGACTCCTGATGGCATTGAAAAGGCCGTGTGGGAAATCGGCAAGTGCCTGATAGACGATACCGAGCGTGGTTATGGCACCGTTTTATACAATCCTGCCGTGAGAGTACAGGCTGGAGCTGGACCACTTACCAACGGCATGGCTGGTGGTAGATCCTACAACCGCACCGGTCATGGTACTGACTTCAATGATGCTCCACCCGCCTTCAATCGACGATCAGCGTCAGACGCAGCAAACCGACCTCCACCACCCACCACCACCGAGGACGGCGAAGAGATTCAAACCCAAAACATAAGCATCCCCTCCGACATGGTTGGATGTATCATTGGTCGTGGTGGCAGTAAGATCAGCGAGATTCGGAAGAGTTCTGGTGCTCGTATTTCGATCGCAAAGGCACCACACGATGACACTGGAGAAAGGATGTTCACCATCACAGGCAGCGCGAGCAGCAACGAGAAGGCTCTGTATCTCCTTTACGAGAACCTCGAAGCTGAGAAGATGCGAAGACAGCAGACTCCGCAGGACTAACTCATCATCACCGAACGTCGCTAGCATGTCCCATCTCGCCGGCGCAACACAACCTCATGTGTAAACCTCCAGCCAATCGTCAACGCATCCGCATCCATCCTCTCTAAAACCATCTAATACCTATCACCGGCCAGCATTTCGATCTGCCTGGCCGTAACGTACCCATCTCGAACAGACCTTGACACTCTCCTTACTTCCGATCTCGCCATCTTTACCTGATTCACCTTTTGCGACCTCCCTCCTTGCAACACAGCTCATCGCTTCATGACGACTCATGACTTACGCTTTGATATCCGCATATCTGCTTTCGGCAAGTAGCAGAATGCATCTTCAAGCTTTCGTCAAATGGCTATCATTTTTAAGTTTCTCTACGACAGCGAATCATGACTTTTTAACGACCTTTGCGGCAAACGGACCTTCACATCACACTCCGCATCCTCACTCCTTACCCTAGCGCTTCCTATCTTCTACCCGCCAGACTCTAATTTGACCGCATCATCGTCCCTGCCCCCTTATTCTCCTATCAACTCTTGGTTCGACCACCCACATCATGTTAGCTCTCAAAATCCGATTTCATGTACATAGAGCGCGGAAAGACTTCTTAGCGCTCCTCACGGAACGAAAAGAATGAAATCAAACTTTATCATGAAAAAGGTTTCATTTTGAAATTGCAAAGTGCTTGTGTAGCATGCCACTTGCCGCTAATTTGCAGAACAGGGTACGTGATACAGACTCTCTTAGTTTGTCTTTTTGACGCTTCGCTCCATGTGCTCCATGATCGCCTGTGAAACCTGCTTCGGATTGTTCTCGTGGGCGAGGTGACTCGCGTTCTTGATCCAGACCGTCTTCGCTCCCGGCATGATGGCACCCAGTCGCTTGGTGGCTTCCCGCGCGCCCATGTCCGCCGTATGCTCGCCGATCAAACACAACGTTGGGATCTTCTCTCCGACGACGATTGCTTCCTCTTCGGTGAGCTTGGGCATGCCCGGCCCGCGCTTCATGAAGGCCGCCGTGTAGTCGGTATTATCGGCGTTCCAGCGGTTCCGCTCCTTCGTGAGCTCATGATAGAAGACGTTGCCGACTACCATGTGTATGAACAGCTCCGCGCCCCCTTCATCGTCGCCTTCTGTTTTGATGACGTTTATGACCCGGCTGAGGCTGATCACGTACATGAGAAGCGGGATGAAGGAGAATGGGTAGAAGATCATAAAGCGCAGAATTGCAAACCAGGATGGAGGAATACCCCAAGGGAAGAAGATTGGAACGGCTGGAGGCTCCTCAAGAACCAGTGACGAAACGAGTTCGGGTCTGTCGCGTGCAACCAGCAAGGATATAAAGCCGCCGCTGCTGTTGCCGCAGAGCGTGACTTTCCGTCCAAGTTTGAGCGCTTCAATAAACGCTGCCATGTCTTTGGCATGATTGCCCCAATCATCCACCTCTGCGTCTGTGATAGGCGTGTTCGGCCATGCGAAACGGCGGCTATAGTTGAAGACATGGTAACCGTTTTGTGCCAAAGTATCTTGGATGCGGTTGAAGCTGCGAAGGTCGCTCATGTGCCCGTGCATAAGGATCATCGGCTCGCCATCGGGTGGGCCAGCTTCGCGGTAGGCAAGCGAGACATCGTTGACCTGAACAGTCTTGTATCCGTCAGTTTTGCGTGGAGTCTTCCCAGATGAACCCGGGCTAAGCTCTTGAGCCGTTCCAAAATAGTGGCCTAAAGTTGCCATGGTAGACTTTCTTCCTCGTCGCAGAGAATGAGTAGACGAACAAAAGAATCAGCAATACTGGCGAGAAGCGGGCCCAGCAGGGTTGATCTTTCTGCAAAGACTGAAAGGACAAGACCGCTATCAAAGCCAAGGATCAGAGAGACGGCTTCTGGAGCTGAAAGCACAGCTTGGCGCAGAGACGGTATTATAAGCTAGTTCGGCAAAGGCAATATCAATTGGGCATTCCTCGCGGAGAGAATGAACTAGGCTTGTAGTAAGCTGGTGTAAGAGACATAGATTGTTCAAAAGGCTATTGCTTTGCTTGAGATGTCAACTTTACAGACTTAGACGCGATGTGGCAGGGGACTGCAGAGAGTTGAGCGGCAATTGCGATGCAACATGGGAAGAGGATCGAAGCTGATTGGTGCGTTTCGTGTGCATCGGATAGAGCCGCCTCAGGGTTCCTTTTTGGCTTACTCTTTTGATGCCAGATTGACACCTTCCTTGGCGTTTCAACATCTTCGAATGACCCCAGAAATGATTTTGATACCAACATTGAACACTGCACGGCTCTCCTTGGTATACCTCAGATACATCACATCTCCCTCATGATTTTCTAACCCTTCTCCGTCACTCATTCCCTCCAATCTCACAGCAATGGCTCGCACCAAGCCTCCGACGGTGGTGCGCCGAATACCCTCAGAACTCCATGCACAGTCTAATGGAGTGATGTATCGAGATGGCTTCTCCGAAAAGGTCGAGCAAAAGGAGACAAGTCGTCCAATACGAGTCTCCAAGTCTTCAGACTCCAAACCCAAAAACATACTAATGCGCCAGGGCATCGTCAGCTTGCTCTTTTGCATTGGCGGCATCTATGCGTCCTTGTATGAGAGCGAAATAGCTGGTTCCATTGAGTCCAATTGCTAATCTTGTACAGCCTTACCTGGGAAGTCTTCCGCGAACGCATTAACACTACACCCTACGGTCCAGCCAGTCATCCTGAGAAATTCCGATACTCCATCTTCACCGGCACCGTACAATCCTCCTTTGCGGCAGTCTCGGGCCTCATATATCTCTACACCTCAACCTCACATCCGCACAAGCCCGGTCGCCCCGCGCCCATCATCCCTACCACACGCATGCTACCGGCGATGCTCTTAGTTTCCGTAACATCAGCACTGGCGGCCCCTTTTGGAACCGCGAGCCTCAAGTATATCGACTACATTACGTTCCTCCTCGCGAAATCTTGCAAGTTGTTGCCGGTGATGGCACTCCACCTTACCGTCTTCCGAAGAAGCTATCCACTTTACAAATATCTGGTAGTTGCGCTTGTCACACTCGGAGTTGCGCTGTTCACCCTCAATCACCCCGAGGAGGCCGCAAAGGCCGTAAAACACAGTGCGAAGAAAAGCATGTCCGCTCAAGAGAACCAACTCTACTGGGGTCTTTTCTTATTGTCCGTGAACCTACTGTTCGACGGCATAACGAACAGCACTCAGGACTTCATTTTCACCACATTCAAACCGTACTCTGGTCCGCAGATGATGTGCTCTCACAATCTACTCCAGACTCTCCTCACATCCACATACCTCCTTGCGGGTCCTTCTGTAGCTACTACGGCCGTCGGCCAATGGATCGGTATGAGCAGCACCTCGAATGAACTCGCAGATGCCATTGCATTCATCCAAAGACATCCACGCGTTGGCTACGATGTGCTTGCTTTCTCCCTTTGTGGCGCAATTGGTCAGGTCTTCATCTTTCACACTCTTCAGGTCTACTCTTCGCTTCTCCTCGTCACGGTAACAGTAACCAGGAAGATGATGAGTATGATCCTCAGTGTCGTTTGGTTCGGTCACAAAATCCACGGGATGCAATGGCTTGGCATCGCACTGGTCTTTGGAGGAATCGGAGGCGAAGCCGTCATGAATAGGAGAGAGAAGCTAGAGAAGCAGCGCAAAGAGCGAGCGAGGAGATTAAGTGATGCTGGACGCGAGAGAAAGAAAGTAGCTGAAATGCGCTCGCATCAACCTCCAGCAGAGGAGAAGAAGCAAAAATAGACGCATTATACCATGAATACAAAATCATTGCGCCCAAATACATCAAAAACCATGACACCTGTCGCCAAAAGAGCGTTGAAAAGGCCCGTAAATCGTATCGTTCCCAACAATAACCGAAATACCGTAATTATAACCCGCAGCAAATCTGAGTGAAAAAAAAAATTTTTTAAAATTTTCTTGTCGCCAATAATGCCGTTAACAATATGTAGGCAACGGTCAACGTGGTATGCTAATGAATGTCAATTGCCCGGCCGGGCGTTCGTTCGAGTTGTTTAGTTCTAGACACAACGACGGCGAAACGCAGAGTCGGGCGAATGTTGCAGGGCAACCACCAGCCAAGAAATAGCCACAGTTCGGCTGTTGTTGGCATCGAGTTCAATGATTTACCCTCGCATACAACTACTTTCTTTGAGCATCAATGGTATAAAATTCAACCACGAATTATTTTGACACGTATCCGTAAAGCGTGGCCCGGCTATGGTGGGACGGGTTGAGTTGGAAATGGCTGATAAGCCATCAACCCTCCGTCAACGAGATCGACTTTCCTCGCATATCTCGATGTATGCTCTAAGGCTTGTTCGGACATGATCAACGTTGATTTGAATTCCCAAGATCCTGTCACGCAATGATCAACCTTCCGTCAAACCAAATAAGCAACGGAGAGTTGGCCGCTTGATAGCCAACTCTGTCGGGATTGAGCAAGTTTTGGTCATCAGAGCCTCCTGTAAGGGCGAGCCAGTACCAGGGGCTGGTCATATCTTGTATACCGTATAGATAGCCTGGCCCTGTGGGGTTATTCGATGCCAGAGAAGGTTTCACACCGGTTGCAATACCTTCGATGGTTGCTGCGAATTGATTAATTAACAGGTCCGTGTTATTATTGGAGGTGTCGACTATTGCAAATTTGAGATTGTTGTTATAAACAGCCATCGACAAAAGCTGATGCCCGTAGTTCAAGTCCAGGTGGAGAAGTTGTGAGCTGGCCGTCTGTCGAGCTCACCAGCTAGATTCGGGTACTTTGGTGTAAGGAGTATTACAGAGCTAATGCCGAGATGAACGGCGATATTCCGACCATCACGCTCGGTCTATAATTCATTTCGCTGCTTCATTTCGCTCCGAACAAGGAGTCGAGCGCAAAATCCTAACCACGTTCGATTCATCAAAATGTCACCCGAGTGGCATTTCATTATGCTATTATCTACGATCACCAACTGGCCTTTACTGCGTATGTAACCGCCACATACAGGACGCCATTGAATGCTGCCGAGTGTTGGCTGTTAAATGGCACCCAAAACCCTTCCGTCTCACTGTTGCTACTTGTGTCAGTACCTAGATGGTGGACCTGGGCAACGCTTCACCCAACGCTCCGGATCAGCATCCGTCCGTGCAATGTAAAGATTTTCCATTCATCCATGTGATACTCGACGTTGTGTAGGTGGTCTCGTAGACCTGAAGGAAACTAAGGCCTCCATCGTTGGATGTCGAGATGCTAATGCGGGTATTATCGACTCCATTCCATGCCATGTATACCTACCTTATATTATTGTCCAAGGCAAAGATGCAAGAGATGGAACCCCAGTTGTGATGGCAAGTGCCATGGCTGAAGAAGCGCTCGAGTGTGACCGGAACTGCGATTAGACTCAGGACTTCAATAATATTGATCTGGACCAGACAGATTTGAGGCAAAACCTCCCATCTCCACAGAGATTGAGACCTTGCGTCGAACCACAACAACTCTTGAGCTTGAAACTGGAGTGGTCGAATAGGTATCCCAATTTCCAGCTGTGTTGAAGCGGCTTTCATCGCCTGACCTAGTATCCCGCACCCAATTGGCTCCTGGTCGGTAAAAGAGCTGCCGGAAGGGTATTTCGTAGCTTCTGAAGCGTTCCGTGGCTTGTATGACATATGAAGAATCTCCAAGAATTGTATTCAAGAATACCAAGGTGCTAAAGGTTAAACACGGGAAATCTTTTGTATGCTAAGGTTTGTGGCTGGCGAAGGCAAGGATCGAGGTCGCTTAATATGACAAGTCTTCCGGCAGGTGGTACGAGTGGCTTTTTCACACAAACCTCCAACGAGTATCGTGGCCAACCACAACGTATCGTGGCAAAGCCATTGTCAAAGATGCATCTAGAAGGCTGTACAGTGGAATGATGGCTCCATCCATATTGGCCCATGTGATCAACCCGTCTGACCAAATTTTGCCTATCGGTCTACACTCCCAAGGAAATTTCATAACTGACTGAGTGCAGAAAAAAACAACGAGCAACCGCATCACAAACTCAAAGCAGTCGGGAAAGCCATTTTCGCCTCCAAGGTGTTCTTCTTGCACGGCAATATCTGTGTCAAAAGGGGTCTTTCGGCTGGAGTCACAATAAACCTAAGTTCCGCAATGCAGTAGACGATGGCGTAAGATCAAAACTAATAGCATGTGACATTTAGATACATCCTGTTCTCTTGTACACGTGTGGAATACGAAAACTGATGTTGTCCGGAAGGAGTAGACGACATTGTGGCGTCTGCAGAGATCTCCTGATTCAACCTTGTTCTCTCACGACATGAAGTTCCCGCCAAGACATTCTGTCCAGTAATCTATAGCGTAGTCTGTGTCTCTTTGCCAAGCCAATGCTTTGCAGTTCCGTAGTTAATTCCGACAATGGTCACACCACACGATTGACCATTTATTAACAGCTAAACACCTGCCCCCAAAATTCAGTAGGACGTGGATGAGAGAGCACTATAAAGAGCGAACATCCTTCTTGTCCAATTCTCATCAGTTCTACCTGTTACCACCGGATCACATCACTAGTTTCGATATCGCATCAAACATCACATCAAGATGGCATTGGTTTATATGTACAGCCCCCCACCATTTCAGACAACCTATATCGATCCGACTTTCCCGGAACGTCACTTCCCCTTCGAGCATACTCGCCATAGAATTGGATCTGCCATAAGCGAAATCAACCCGTTTGCCGGCGAGAAGATTGAACACATCTACACGCCACATTCGGATATCCGCGAGACGGCCAAGAAATTTTACATTGATGTTGAGTTACCTGGGTTGACCCCGAAAGACAACTTGGAGGTTAGATGGATAGACAACGAGAAAGCGATAATCGTTGATGCAACTATCAAAAGGCCTGAAATCGTGGAGGAAGAGTCGGGTGAGGCTGTCAAGGCCCAGCCTGGCGAGGCGAAAAAGGATGCTACTGAAGAGAATCCCGTACATGTCCTGACTCACGAGAGACGGGTTGGCCGCTTTGTTCGATCGTTCGATTTCGGCGGTGAAGTAAATCACGAAACAATGGACGTGAGGATCTCCAATGGCTTGTTGAGGATTATTTTGGAGAAGGCGCCACGCAAGGAGAAGAAGGCGAAGACGGTTGAGGTTCAGCGTCCTCATGAGTGATCAGAGAATCACCAGTGATACATTTTATTAAGCGCATTGGTGGCCTTGGAGTAATGGGTTGATAGTTGAGCGAGGCTCTGGTTCGATGCTCGGATTCTTTTTAGCGTAGCTTCTAAGACAGCTGAAATTCTAATAATTACTAGTACCTATTTAATCGGCCATGCTAGTGTGTAAAGCCGTAGGTGTTGTAGTCTTCCGGACAGGGCGTTAATGGTTATGTTCATTCTACCTTTCTTGAGTATATGAGGCGAAGTCGTTGTAAAGGTCAGACTTTTGATCACTGTTATATTCTTCCAAGTGAAGCTCAGAAACACACAAATACACTACATTTTGGCAAGGGACGTGCAAATACCGAAACGGGGAGCATGCATAGTCATTTAGGAGCGTACGAATACCGGCGGCCTCAGTGCCAAGCTCTAGTTCATTGGATTCCCATTATGGTCGTGCGGCTGAGCTTCAGCCTGCCCTAATGAGGCAAACGAGCGAGTACTATTCTATATTGGCTCCCGCAAGCGCCCAGCCTTCTTCAATCAAACTGCTTTAAGGTATGTTACGGAAAGAGCGCCTCTCGCCCTAGGATCGCAACTCCTGCGGAGCGACTCAGGGAGAATACCTACAGGAAACAAGCTTCAAAAGAAATCCCGATCCTAATCGTCGGCATACCAGAGAAAGCCAAAGAGCGTAAAGACGGCGGAACGATGGAAGCTCAACCCTGAAACGGGCCTAATGATGGATATGGAGTAATCTGGAGATTGGGGCTTATGCGATGAGGATTGTAGATGGTGTGGGTATTGTACTGAGTCCTACGACTATTAATGATAACTCGGAATATCGGTTTGAAATCCAGTAGAGTTAATGTAACCTAGTAACTTGGTAATCTCTTCGCAACATGCCAACCTTTTTCAACATTGAGCGTTCTACTGGCTGCCATGTTGCGCTGGTGGATGCACCAAGTCATTACTCTTGTCACTTGTGCCCACAAACACTGTTCTACCGTGCTCGGCAGTCCCTTCCTCAGCCAACCACCCTACCTCGCCAATGCTCGTCCCATTTATCGCTTGCAGCCAGTGCTTGGCATTTTCGGAGGTATGGAAGACATACCCCATCACTCCAATTGAGGAGGTACGGACGGATTCGAGACCGTGCGGTCTGCAAAACGGTAATCAGTAAATTAGTTCTTAGTTCTAATACTTGGGAATCGTGGTGTATACTTTGGAAGGAAAACCTGCAGCGGATCGTTGGTGATCTCAGCTGAGTGGAAATGACCAGCTTTAAGTTCGTGTGCGAACTTCGTTGCTTCTCTAGGGTCGGTGAAGACGAACACGGGTTTTGTCGCTTCCGCGTAAAGGAATGAGTGAGGTACTTTGGGATTGCCCTTGGCTTCCACTTTTTCATGCTCCATTGTGAAAGAGGCTAATGAATTTGCTTGATTGCTAGCTTGCTTCCAAGTTTGATGTGCTTTGTACGGTATATGGTGAACCAGAAATACATATACAGGCGTTCCATAAGATCTGGGGGCGCGTGTCCTTTTGATGCAGTCGGAATTTGCTCACGTGCACATATCTCCTGAGGTCTTTTAATGGACAATGCTCTCGGAATCCTTGTCTTCGTAGCAGATACTCGACTGTATTCGCCCATAGAATAACTGGTGGCGTGACCTTGCACCTTGAAATCGTTCACATGGACTGAAATCACTTCAGATATTTGCAACGTCATAGGCTCGAAATCAGACCACTCTGAGCCAGGTTTGGGTGAACATGAGAGGTATGAATGAACATGAGGTAAGGTGAGAGCTAGCCGGATCAGGATTGTTCCGCTGTACATCGGATAGCATGAGTGAGGACGAAACAGGTGTTGGGCGGGATCAATGCGTCAAAGCTGAAACGATGAGAGCTACCAGTTGATAAGGGGCACATGCTTAATTTATCTCGTATCCCGCTTCGTGGACAAAATCGAGATCCTCAAGGAACGGCGTGGCATCTGGTATCTACTAGGCCAGCACGTTTGGATTAAAAAATGCATAGACATAATAATCTTAGAATTTCAACCTCCAGCGCCTTGCTATCGTCCAAGATATTGAACCGAGCTCGCTCTAATGATGCATGTGTAACAGGTATGTATGCGGAAAATCAACCTCTATCTCTCGTGTCTTGTGTATTTTGATCTCTGCCGCCACTTTAACCCGTACCGTGAAATCAACATCGGAACCGGAGCCAGTACTAGACTTATGGCAGCTACAATGGTCATGCCCCAACCCCAGTTGAATCGATCTACCAGAGGTTGAACCGCAAGCGGGAGAAACGTGCCCATTAGGCACCTCGTGATGATGAGTCCAGTCATTGCAGAGGCAGAATATCGCCCAAACGCATCGACGACGTATGTCATCAATGGTATGTAGCTGAGTAGAAGCGTAAATCCGATGAGCGCGGCCGAAAAGAGTAGAAGTGACATTGGGAGATGCCATTCGGCAACCCAGCCATAAATCGCCACGGCTAGAGGCAGGGCGAGTGATCCGTTTATGACCAACGGCAGACGATATTCAGGCTGTCCTCCATCGTTGTGACGGATACAGTGATTGACATAGATTCTATCCAGAAGCCATCGGCAGAGGAAGACACTGAGTAAGGCGCCAGTACCTGTTAGACATTAGCATTGTGCCATTGTTCGATTGGAAAGGAAAATTACTGAAGCTCATGAATGACACGCCTGTCAATGACGTTGGTAACTTGTAGACGTCTTCTAGAACATCTGAAAGAGTAGTGGCCAGGACGTAGAAGTACGTGAAGGAGACGGCACCGTAGAGTGAGAGAGACTGCAGAACACCAGAGCCAGCAAGCACAATGATAGGCCGCCAAATGGCATTCAGGAGCTTTTTCCAGTCTCCTTCCTCGTCCTCGTCATAGGCAGTTCTCAAAGAATCGTCCCCGGTCTTCTGCCGCAAGTCCACAGCCCTTCTCTTGAGAATAGTGACTTCGTACGTCTCTCCGAAGCAAGTCAGGAAGAGAAACTCACAAACACCGGCCACTCCGGCGCCCATCCAGATCACAGCTCTCCACCCAAATTTCTGCGCAATGGCTCCTGCAGCAGCCGGACCTACGGCACCCCCAAGCAGTGGAGCAAGCATAATCAAGCTCATGGCGCTGCCCCTCTCGTGGGACGCAAATATATCTCCTACAATTGCTGGGTTTAGCACATTAGATGCTACTGCTAAGCCTGTCAATGCTCGAGCAGCGATGAAGGTGGTGGTGTTTTCACTCAGCGCCGCACGAATGGTGGCAACGATGAAGAGCAGGTTCGCGGCGTTCATGACCATGTAGCGGCCGAAAATTTCAGACAGTGGAGCGATGAACAGAGGGCCCGCCGCCTCTCCGAGCTCCCAAATAGTTACGAGGAGAACGCTAGCTGATTTAGAAGCGTGACCATCCAGATCGAAAACGATGCGGTTGGCAATTGGTACTACCGAGATACAAGTGAATGTCCTGCGCCGGCGGTCAGCGCACACTGCGGTGGGCCGTAAAGCTGGGGAGAATTTACACTGTGAAGGCCATGAAGGCGAGAAGAAACACGATAAATCTTTTGTATGAGGGATGCCACTCCCTTGGATTCTCCGGGTCGCCATTGGGATCGAATTGGACTATATCCTTAGTTCTGGTTAAATTCTGGCGATCGGAATAGACACGATCTTGGTTCTGGAGGAATGGCTGCGTCTCGTCCATTGTCCCGCACTATGGACGAAGAATTGCGACGTTGGTTAGCTTTCCCACCAACTTCGAAAAGACTTGGAGGGGTTTAAATACTTTGTTCCGGCTGCTCGGTGTGAGATTTTCATAAGGTGCCGCTATGCTAAATTGGGCGGTCAGCGGTGCAATAGCATCATCGGATGTCGACCGAAGGGCGCGCCGCGACTTCGTATTAGACATTCTTTCTGAGAGCCGATATTTGTGGCAGGGTACAAGATAAGCCATTTTTTTTTTACTCTACCGTCATGCATCCGTGTTCTATCTAAGAGCAACGATAGGGAGTCACGGTGCCTATTTCAAAGCATATCGCCTCACACACTTAACAAGGTGGCGGCTTTGCGCCCTTCGCCATGCTTAATGTTCGTTCCGAGTTGAAGCGCTTTACTACCACAGCGCAAATTTTGCCTGGGAGTGCAGATGGAGGAATGCGCGATGACACCCTCCGACCAAAATAATTGAGGTTGCTGCTTCATGTAGAACCGTTTGTTCCTCTCGCCGCACCCGAAGCTTTCCATGCACTTAATATCAGATTGATAATGTGATCGACATTGACGCCATGCTTCACCTGTGCGAAGATGGTCGGTCCACCTTCTCTCATTTTCCTCGCATCCCTCTCCATAACTCCGAGGTCTGCTCCCACAGCTTCGGCAAGATCAGTCTTGTTGACGACAAGGAGATCGCTCTGTGTGATTCCTGGTCCACCCTTCCTTGGAATCTTATCACCCCCAGACACGTCGATGACATAAATGATGAAGTCTGCTAGCTCACGGCTGTAATTTGCAGCTAGATTGTCTCCTCCGCTTTCGATAAGAAGGATTTGCGTGTTGAACTGCCTGTGAAGATCCTCCAGACAAGCCAAGTTCGCAGAAATGTCTTCCCGCACAGCTGCATGAGGACAACCACCGGTTTCAATGGCCTTGATCCTCTCCGGTGGCAAAGCCGAATGCCTAACGAGGAACTCACAGTCCTCGCGGGTGAAGATGTCGTTCGTCACAGCGGCAATGTTGTATCTGTCGCGTAGATTTTGGCACAGGGCAAGCATCAAGGCAGTTTTGCCGGACCCAACGGGACTGTAGAATCATAATTAGAGCCCCTTCTTTTGGACGACGAACAGAGAGCATTAGCTGGTGACATACCCTCCAATGCCCACCGTGAAAGCCCTCTCATTCCAATCCCGGCCCTCAATGATTGGCATCTCGCGGCCAAGAAACGAACCAGGACCATCGAGGATCTCGTGGGTATGACCATGGTCTCCGCCTGCGTGGGAGTGAGTTTGCGAGATGCCATCGTGAGAATGGGAAACAGCCGAGGCCATGTTGACAATTTGTATGCCGAGAAGCGGTATAAGATGATGTTCGTAAAGTCCAGAATAGAATTAACGTGGTTGTTCGGTGAGTTGATACCGATATGGCCAAACCTAAAGCGGACCTGCAAACTCGCCAACGTACCCCTATTCGCGCTAGAGAGTGCGTCTGCGAAGCTAGGTTAGTTCTACTGGTGGTAAGTACTCAACGACTCGGATGAATTCCTCCAGCCTGCTTTGCTTTCTTAGTATCGCCTCCGGATTGTCGCGATAGGGTTGAAGGATGGTTGTGGGGAATAGATTTGGAGATGCGGGGTTTGGAAATCCTTTCCCTACTAATTTTCTTCACTGCATTGACTTTTCAAGGGTTGACTTCGCGGCGGCAGTTACTTTCACGCATTCCGAAACCTCCGATCGACGCTTCAGAGAATAGCAGCTTCGTTGGAATGATCATGGCGATGGATTTCAAACTTGGTCGTGCGATGTCGTTCTCTCATAAATCTCTGTGCCTCTCTCCTTGCTTCTCCTTGTCGTCTTCAGTTCTTGACCCATCGTCTCCACAACAGCTCTCTACTCTTTGTCTCTAATACTCAACATGGGGCTCGGGATTTTGGAAGATCACCACCTCACGCATGTTCCCGGCACAGCTTTACTGGCTGATATGCTAGATACTGAGCAACATCGATATCATGGTCAGAAAGTTTCCAAATGCGCAGCTCTTTTCGCGTCTCTAATGCACAGAGATAGGTCGTGATACATCCGCACTAAAGCATGGCACTGGACGTAACAAAGATATCGTTTTGGTACCGCAGCCATCTGAAAGTCCTCGGGACCCACTGAACTGGCCAAGATGGAAGAAAGAGCTTCTTCTTATCATCATTAGCATTGATACAGCTATTGTCGGTGCATGGGGTCCGATGATTAGCCCAGGTTTCGTTGAGATGGCGGCCCAGTTCCACATGTCTTACAACTCCTTGAATGGCGGTCTAGGATGGGCCATATTCGCGATTGGTATCTCCTGCTTCATCACCAATGGCCTCTCCGTCAAGTTTGGTCGCCGTCCGATCCTTATTGGAGGCAATCTTTTTCTTTTCATTTCTTCGGTCTGGGCGTATTTTGCCAAAGACTACAAGTCCTTGCTTGCAAGTCGTATCTTTGGAGCAATTGGTATGAGTCCGTTTGAGGTACTTGTCACAGCTGTAATTGGAGATATCTATTTTGTTCATGAGCGTGGCCTGAGATTAGCCGTCTGGGGTTTGTGTCTATCGGTTGGGGTTGGTGGTGGCAGCTGCATCTCCGGCTATATCATTCAAGTTTGTACACCGTTGCAAGGTGGATTGACCTTTGCTTACTATTACAGGATCTTGGGTGGAACTGGACATACGGAATCTGTGCCTGTCTGTATGGACTATTCATCATTCTTATTCTCCTTTTCGTGCCGGAAACGCTCTACAAGCGAGATCCGGCCTACAACATCGATCTGGGTACGACCGATCATGCCGAAGAAATCCTGGATGCGAAGGCTGTTGTTTCTGGCGATCCAAAAGATCTGGAATTGTCAAAGTCTGGCAACAAGATTCACACCGGGGTCGTTTATAGCGGCGCTGATGAGAGACCATACACTTTCTGGGAGGAGCTTATGCCTTTCCATGGAATCTATTCGGATGACAACCTTCTCTTCATTATCCTCCGACCGTTTGGAATGCTTCTGTTCCCGCAAGTTCTGTATGGCTTCATCACCTATGGCCTCTCGACTTCCTGGCTGGTCGTTATGATATCGGTTCTCGCCCAGCTATTCACCGCCGCTCCTTACAACTTTTCTGTCGCTGATGTTGGATTGGTCAGTATTGCACCTATGGTGGCATCTTTCTGCGGTTTCTTGGCTGGTCCATTGAATGACTTCACGGTCAAACGGCTCGCGAGGATGAACAAAGGAATCTATGAACCCGAGTTCCGCCTCGCGCTGAACATCCTAACCCTTATCATCGGTGTGATTGGCTTCTTCGGATTCGGCGCTTCTCTCGCGCATCAAAATCCGTGGCCGGGACCGGTGATTTTGTACGGCCTCATTTACTTCGCCATGTCATTCTTGAACATCGGGTTAGTATCATGCGTTCGTTCAAAGACTCCGATCTAGCTACTGATGGGCCTAGGATATACGGCTATATTACCGAATGCCATCGTAACAAAGCACCGGAAGCCTTCGCATCTCTCAACCTGCGTAATATATATTCTTTTGGAATGAACTACTTCATCAGTTCTTGGATATCGAGTGAGGGTCCGCTCGAGGTTTTTAGTATCATCGGTGGTTTGCACATCTTCATATGTCTCCTTACAGTTCCAATGTGGATATTTGGCAAGAGATGCCGGAGCATGACCGCCAGACTTTCGATATTCAAGAACATTCAGAACGCATAGACGTATGTGGTAACGAATCGGAAAGAAGTTTATTCAACGATTAAGTCTGTAGCAGAATGACTCTCTCCGAGGAATGTTAAATGCTTCTCATATACAAGGGTAACGATCCTGTGAATCGTTACACAGTTGACATGATCTCGGCTTGGTAAATACGGAATCCGTCTGCTAAGCCGCAGGCTTCTTCTCGAACAATTCGTTCCCTCCAAATGCCTTGTTCACCTCCGGCACAGCGAGAACCCTGTCCCACCACTGCATAAGGTTGGGATACTTGCTCCTCTCCTCCCCGTCGATGCAGAGCCTCAAGCCCAGCCTGAGCCCATGCGCAACCGAGATGTCAGCGAGACTGACTGCCGTGCCTCCGGGCAAGATCCACGTGCGGCCGGCGAGATATTCGTCGAGAAAGGTTAGCCAGCGGGTCAGGTCCTCTCGGCTCCGCTGCTCGACGGTAGGGTCGTGCGGTGCGATGCCGAGGATGGGCCGCACGAGATCTATGACGGTGCGGAACAGCTGCTCGGTCGTGAAGAAGACCCACTGCTGGACGAGCGCGCGCTCCTCGGCCGTCGCGCCCAGCAGCTGCTCGCGTCGCGGCCCTACCTCGCACAGGTAGTGCGTGATGGCGCTGGACTCGTACAGCGTGAAGCCCGTCGCCGTTTCCAGCGCCGGGATCTTGCCCAGCGGGAACTTGGCCAGGTATTCGGGTGTTTTGTTCGTCTTGCCCATTTCGAAGTCCGGTGAGATTGTGAGTTCTAATTCATTGAGTGCTGCGACGGCCATGATCTTGAGGAATCGTGTTAGAGGTTGGGCAGCTGCGTGGTTTGGAAACCTACTCTTTTTGTTTGTGGGTGCCCTCCGTGCGACAGAGTGTAGAGAGTTCCGAATGGTGCCATACGATAATGTATGTAGAAAGTGGATTGCTTGGTTGTCCTGATGGTTTGATCGCTTCACAATGTTGCTAACGTTGGTTGGTGAAAGGTATCTTATTTACATCTACGAAAAGGCATAAGGCTGGTACGACTTGCTGCCTGGGAAAGACCTGAGTTGATACGAAGAATCTGTCCTGTAGAGTAATGTTGTTGTGGGGAAACCCGCCTCCGGTTTAGGCGGCACCCAATTCAGGTAGAGTCGCCCTTGCCCAGTCACCCGCCGCTTTTGACATCTATAAGATCAACTCCTCCCTCGATCATTCTCCCTCCTTCATTTCCTTTCCCATTCACTCACGGCCTCTCCGAGCTTGCGCATCACTGCGGGATCGCATGATCGCCCTGCCGTCCTATCAGCCCCATTTTCACCTTCGTCACCGCACTTTTGTTCGTGTTTCTCGATGGCTTTGGAGACGGAAACTAGCCTCGAGTAGGCTGCCTGTCTCTTAGTTCTGTCAATGCTATGTATCGCTATTGCTCGGATAGCGGATTGATTGTCCGTAAAGGCAATGCACTTGCCGGGAGTGTTCGTCTTTACGTGTATGTTGGATGCGATCTGGAACGCCAACTCTATTTCTCTAAGCTCTGCTGCGTACACAGTAGAAGTAGTTGATGTTCCCATGTATTCCGTTCTCTTCGTACCGACTTCTTATGATTGAAATGTTGGTGTTGCAATTTACTTATTTAATCACAGCTTCAGAGAAGAACCCTATAAAGCATGAGCCGTTCAAGATGCGGAATCGGCATGGTATCGCGGTAGAAGAGAGGAGACACGTCGTCTCGGTATAAAAACCCTAACGCGGCGTCTGAGCGTGACGAGACAGTGCGTGACCATTTCTAATGGCCTTGCCTTTGTCGATGGGTCAAGTTGCTTCCACCACCGGGAGAAGGAACCGAACAAGGCCAGCAGAGACTTTAGCGCGACCATAATTACCATTATTGTAATGACGAAGGAAGTGCGGCTCAGTTGGAAGTGAAAAATCGATTGCCACTGCGGCATGGAGAAAAAGGCACCGGCGAGCGCCACTGGAGCTATCACCTAAACCGTAAGTCAGCGAATTATATAGCTACCTTCATGTAAAGAGACAGACAGTAGTCGTAAACTCTGTGATGAGCCCATTGACCTGTGCTTGCTTGTTCATGTCACGCGTTGCTTCATTGCTCTCGACAATCGCCCTGTTGCTCTCGCGTGTGGCTTCATTGCTGTCAAGGATCAATTGTAGCTTCAACTGCAAAATATGAGTGAAATGTTTTTATGCGATCTTTGGGATGCTATAATGGCCGTAACTTACATCTTTGGCGGCATCTTGTGCGTAGCTGTGTAGAAGGTCTAATGTATGTTTCTGGTCCTCTAGGGAGTCGAATATCCCTTTGATATCATTGAGTAATCGGACAACATTGCCCTGAATGGTGGGGTGAAACGATGCAATGTCTGCAAAATAGCCCATGTCACCATTGTATGAGTTGAATATTTGCCACTGTCTGATAATTTGAGACCCGAGAACATGTCGAAGCTTACTGAGAATTGCTAAAACTTGTTTTGTCCAATCGCGTGTTATTTTTGCATCTCTCCTCTGGTCGGTTTTTGTGTCGTGCTCCCATAACAGACCGTGGGAGAACCCACCATCCTAGGTTCGCGTAAGCGATGCGTTTTTGACCAAAATCAGGGGAGCTTCTTACATAGTGTTCAATGCTATCTTGGATGCGCCAGATGAGATATCTCCAAGCTTCGAGTGCCCGGCGCATACGCGACTGTAGGCAGATGAGAAAATATACGCGAGGGTCTCGAGTAGGTTTGTTGGCATCATGGATTGTGTCTTGGCCGGACACTATTAGGTCTTCCTGTAGGCTATCATACGAAAATTCCTCCTCTTCTAAATCAAATTCAAATCTCTCATCGAAGTGGTTGTTGTCAAAAACAAACGCAGTCCATCGCCAATTGTTGAAACCTTGGATTGTGAGCGCGAAATGCGCCTTGTATATGCCGTAAGACTCCCGATTGGGAGAGTTAGAAGAACCCGATTCCAGAAACGATAAATCTATCCATTCGCGTTGCATAGTGGTCCGTTCTTCTTGACGAGGATGACCTTCTTTCTGCTCTTTTAATACGAAGTAGGGGAGATGGAATTCGAGGTGAAACATCAACCTGCCTTTCACCTGCGACAACAACTTAAGCGAGTGAACAGTAAACATGCGATTATACACTTACGCGGATATTGACCTTAAGAGCGCTTTCAAATGCCACGTGCTGTGCAATCGCATCTCTCAACACAAGGATCTGTTGGCGCGTCGCCGTCAAGAGGAGCGCTTGAGTGTAGATAGCGTCCAGATTCAAAATGTAACTATACCACTATCGGTGAGATCTTGATGTCAATTTAGAACACATGTACGTACATCAATCTGCGATCAGCGTTGTGAAGATCATCCGACCCGTCGCCTCGCCTGACGTCGTAGCCTTCAAGGATATTTTGCGGAATCATAGAACCATACCGCTCTGGCAATTGAGTAATGGCCTCCCAAACCTTTCCAAGAGTCGCTGGAATATTCCCTTCATTCTGACGTGGTTGACCCTGGGGAATCGCTAAGCATAGTGTGAGTACATAAGACCACGATTGGGCCTCTTCAATGCAACATACTGGTGCTTTCAAGTGTCGGTGAAGTGTACCTGGAGATGAAGGATTCTGATATCGTCGAACGCCTCCGCTGCTTCCTGGAAAAGAAGTCCTGAAGTCTAGCCATGCTGCTTGGCGTTGGCCCCGTGCTTCCGCTTCGGATTCAAAATTGTTGAGCCATTCGCGCTGGCAGAACCGCTTCACTAGTTCGACGTGACTGGAAGGGCCCGATTCTTGTGAATCCTGCAGCAGGAAACCCAGTTCATCGTCCTCCTCGCTTATTGCCAGCCTAGGTCTACTTTCAATCCAGGGAGTGTCGTCCTCAATGTTTTGATCGGTAGCAAAGACCGGACTCCAACTCTTAGCAAACCGATGGCTTCGTCTACTATCATCGCTCATTTCCAAGAGATCCTAGTCTTTAATAATGGATAGCCCTGTGAGCTGTGATTAGAAGATTGTCCTGAGAACAGCAGTCTTCGTCCATTGTCCACTACAAGCTCACATTATTAGTGCGGAGACCAGTATAATGCCAAGTGATTGCATAGTTATAATCTTAAGTACTGTAGAAGCTCCTAGAACTCTGACTACGTGGAATACAAAGACTCTTCGTTGTCGATACAAGAGCGTTGTGCCTTGAACACGTCAGTCCGTCTAGTCTCAGAAATACCGACCACGTTCACGGGTTCCCCTCGGTGTGCTGTACGTGAATCCTAGCGCACCTGGATCTTCGCGACGGGGCAATTCGCGCATCGGTGGTGTGTGGTGCAGTTTGGACACGTGTTGAAAAGAATGTTGATGTTTGCCCAACCGCAGTTGCAACATTCCCAAACATAAACATGTCGCTTCCTGGCCTTGACCTGTCAGCCTGCAGTGATCATTGACAGAACGACGCAATTCTACATACCAGTTGCCTCGACTCCCTCCTTTGCGTTCTCCGTACTTGCGGCGACCGCATCAGCAGCTTCCTCCTTCCCCTTCCGCTCCTCCGTACCTTTGCCGCTCGCTCCCGTGTTATTAAGCTCAAAAGCAACATTATGAAGGATAACAAGCCATTGCTCACGGCATGGAGTGTCCTGCAAGGCGCAGACCCTAGCTGAAACTCTGGGTCGGTACGATGCCCTGGATCAATGGCTTGTCCACTCTGCAGCTCTTGGGCAGCTGCCACGTGTCTGTTCCGCACTGCCCGTAATGGTAGCGTGTGACGGGAATCCGATAGGTATGGGAGGTTCTCGCGGAACTTATGGCGTATCGCCTTATTCTCGCACTCGTACTTGAACATCGTCATCGTCTGCGTTGGCTACTGTAGTGCATCCGTTGCCTTTGATTATGTTAGTTGCCTGGATCGAACGTTTGTTTTGCATTGCCAGCTCTAACCTGATTAGAAAATCTTACGGGAAGCGTTGAAACTGCTATAGCTGTAGAAGTTGAGGTGAGTGTTTTGATTCTAAAAGTGTGTTTGCTAATTTTTTAGTTGTACGCCGTTACTTTAGGGCTTTCCAAAAGGACAACCAGAGCACGTACCCGCTCATCTGGGTGAAGGCTCTTTTTGGTCGAATTTATATTCCTAACACAGTCACAAATGCCCTGCGCGAAGGAACGAAACGTTAGGCAATTCATTAGCACTCAAGGCTAACACAGGGGATACATGTAGCTGGACAGAGCCTATGCTTTCGGGATCTAAAGGGCGGCGACGGAGGACCATAGTTGGCTACAGAGACAATCGACTCAGAGAGAATGAAGAGTTCCGAATAGATCATGAGCCAGGTCTCAGGGGCATGATGGAGAAGTTCAGCGATGGAATGATGTCGAGCGTAAGGAGCTTCCCCTCAATTAATAAGCGCTGCAATGATCACAACTTTGATCGCATTCTTGTCGGCTATGCACGCTAAGTCGGGACACGGACGAATAGATGCTCCTCATTGCCCCAGCACATGAAACAAACCGCGGACTTCTTTCTTTGGATCCTTGATAGAACTACTAACCTACCTTAATAATGTCCGATCTCCGAGACTGGTTCTTTCATGGAAATGTACCAGTCTGATGGTCTGTGCAGCGTTACTACATTCTACCTCTATCTCTGTAGGCGCAGGTGCGCAGTAAGGAGATTCAATAACAACTATGGAAGCCGAGAAGGCTCTTACCACATCCGACAACTTCTGTTGAACAGTAAACATACAGCGAAAGATCAGCATTAGGCCAGCCACACATGGTCTGGAACCACTGGATTGTAAATCAGCCTCGTGGGCTTGGCGCGTTCCTCAGAGTCTCACTTCTTGAATGGAAGAGCTAACGTTTATTGCTTCCGCATCCTAGGGAACAGATAGTGACGGAAGCTACCTTCAAATTGACCAGAATCCATTGAGTTGTATCAAATCAAACGCAGACGTCCAGCCAGAGTAACAAGCAATATCGTGGGTATCTTCAGCCAGCCTTGCCCGAAATTCCATGTCAACTCCTCGTAACCCATAGTAGAAACTTGACCGATAGCATGACTAGGGTAGACCTCGTAAAATGATGAAAATCTTTCTCCCGACCCGACTGGAAAGTGAAAGCAAGCTTGACTCCGCCTAAGCGGCCCAATCCTCAATAGTGGTGACGAACGCAATATTGCTCCTGCGTCCTTCATTAATATAGCAACAGGCCATTTTCTGAAAGTCGGCCCCTGAGCCGAAGAAACTCCATCATTGATCGTAAATCCCAGCAAAGTCAGCTAGCCCATCCCAAAGTTCTTGCCATGGAGTTTTGGGAGGAGTGGGAGGTTTCTCTTTGCTGGAATGCTCCTCATTTGCCTCGAAATTAACCGTCTTCGCATTCTTCGTTCTGAAAGGGGCAAGTGCAGGCTCGGCGCTATCACTGTGGTTGACGACGCCGTTGGGTTTGGCGTTTGGCACGCCCTCTTCCACGAAGGGATCGGCGCCGTGGCGTGCAATCAGGCCAGGGCGTGTGATGGTTAGTCGAGACTTGTGAGGTTGAGGTGAACCAAAGCTACTGCTCGTGTGATCCGATGCATTGCCATGCTCCATCATTCCCAAACCAATGTCACCGTTCGCCCCATGTCCGTCTCCTTCGCTCAGGTGCTTGACGCGAGCGTCAGCAGCTTTCCAATCCATTTTCCACTGCTCGACGCTTTCCTTGAGCTCGCTGCCTTCGGTTGAGTCCATATGCAAGGCTGCTTGGACTTCTATCGCGCGCAGCTGCATCTTGAGGAAGAGGAAGTCGGAGCTGGAGTGGTGCGATTCAGCTTGGAGCTTGTGGTTTTCCGATCGGAGCTTCAAGATTTCCTGCGCGGAGGATTCGAGTCGTTCAATGGCCAGATCGTTGATGTGCTGGTAAAGTGTTAATAAGACGAACCGATATATCGTCTGCGAAGGACATAATACCTTTATTTCTTCATATCGTTTCCGCAACTCGCGATTAAGCCTTTCCACGCGGATGACAAGCTCATCGCGCTTCCGCGCTTGCTCCATGAGCTGTTCCTGGGCCACAGCGACGGAAGCCTCCAGGTCGCTGGACTCCTCAGTCTCGGTCTTGATCTCGGTCTCATCTTCCGGTCCATCATCGACAAATAGTCCCGAGTCATCTATATCGGGAGGCTCACGCGACTGAGGTTCGGGCGCATTTAGTGTTTGTTCGAGCGCATCGAGTTCGGCGCTCAAAATGCTTCGTTCATGCTCGCCGGGATCTTTGCGTAGTATCTGCCTTCCGATGGCGTTGAGACGACCGAGGAGGTTCGACTGCGAGGGTGAAAGCTTCGGAACAGTGGTGGAAGAAGGTGAGGATTCATCGTCGCTAAAGTAGTTGGAGAAGGCTGGTGAAGGCTCGAGGACTCGTTTTAATTGATCGCGATGAGGAGTGCAGGGATTTGTCATCGTGATCATTGCGACTTTCGTGAGGATGGAAGAATGGACGAAGATGGAGGTGAAAGAGGCAGAATGGCGGCGCAAAAGCGGAGGATTAAGGTAAAGTAGTTACAGTATGACTGGGCATCCGCGATGACGATCGAAGAAAGGGTTCGAAGGTCGATAATTGGATGGCTGGATCTGCGTGCGCTCCCCGCCGCTTCGATTTTATGCAGCAAGTGAACATGCACGGACCCACCGATTGCATCTTCCCTTGCTCGCACCTTTGCCAACCGTTGGCCGTCGCTTTCGCTTTGATCATGAATTGGAACGCTGCAAATCCATTGAATTTGCATTTTGGCTTGTGCAACAATTTAATTACTTAACTTCGAATACTTTTACATACGGGGAAAAAAGGGAGAACGGCACAAATGACCGCCTTCGACACGCGAGAACCCAACGCTGGTGCCGACACATGTCGATATGACCTGGAAACCGCCGAGTGCTGATGCTCAAACGCCGTCAAATCAATGTAAAAGAAATTCGCCCTGAGGTCGATATGCTGTATATCATCGCTTCCACACTTCCAATGTTAACATTCCAGCCCGCAAGTCATCACTTCCGACACCGGCCACAATCCGTTAAAAGTCAATAAAGTTCACTATAAACGGTGTGCTGGTCAAAAACACAATCCAGAAGGATGTTGACTGCGCCATCTCCATGAAAAAAAGGCAGTAATGTGCTGGCTTGAACGCCGGCAGAATATGAATCATGCTAGCAAGCATGTATTTTGCTTTCTGGCAGTCGCTTTCCGCACGAAGGTGTGACAAACGTAGTGTAAAGGCCGTTTTCGCGAGATGGTCGAGGCCAGTCACATAGATGGTACCAAAATTAGAGCTTGCTCGGAAAAGCTCAACAGATTTTCACGCAAGTCATCCGTCCGAGATTGACAAACTTGCAACAGGACGGCATATCGGCAACAATCGCGCATCTCAAACGTCAACGAACATTTGCAGTCATTGGTGTAAGAGGAGACCGGTCTGGAGGAAGGTCGTGGAGAAGCGAGCAACATTCCAGGTGTGATGCGAAACCCATTTTGACTCGACGGTAAGGCATTCTCATCGTCATGAATGGAGATCAACGTCTGAAGCACATGATTGCGTGGCATATCACGACCTCACCTCTACACTGTCGACTACTGGCCGGGAGCTGGTGGTGCAGCGCCCTGACTTTGCTGTGCCTGAGCGAGTTGCCAGAGCAGTAAATAGTTCTGGTAACCACCATAGGGCTTATATGGGTCCGCATTGGGATCAGTCTGTCCAGCGGCAGCGGCAGCGGCTGGTTGCTGCGCTCCGGACATCATGGTTTGCTGTGGTTGTCCGTACTGTTGTTGTCCGTATTGCTGAGGTGTCTGTGAGTAGCTAGATCCGTCGTAATGATCATTGTGTCCTCCAGACGGAGCCTGATTTGCCACATTCTTCGCTTTCACTTGGTCAACCTTGTCGTAGATGCTTCTTTTGGCAGCTTCAATCGCCTGCCTTGTGCCGATTAAAGCAATCTCGCGTCTACCGTCACGCTCATTGGTCTGAGAAACATTGATCTTACAGCTGGTCGAGTTTTGCATTTCTTTGATGGTCTCACCACCCTTGCCAATGATCATTCCCACAGAGTCAGAAGGGACGCGAATGGACTCAGTGATCTTGTTGGACCCGCTGTAGGGGTCATTGTATGGGTCTTGCTGGGAACGGCCGGTATTGGCGCCCGGGCCACCGTTGCGAGTGTCACTCTCAACAATTTCCATGATAAGTTCTTTGGCACGAGCAGCTGCGGTGGTGCTACCGATAAGGTTGACAGGTCTCAGCCCTTGGACGCTCTTGTTTTCTCCGACAATGTTGATGTGACAACCACTACGTTCCTGCAGGTCTCGAATTGTTTCTCCACCGCGGCCGATGATGAGACCGACCGTCTTGTCCGGAACCATAATCTGAGTGCTGTTTTCACCTTCGCGAAGGGCAGGTTGATGACTAGGTTTAGTTTGCACGGCATTGCCACGATCTCTATTGGCTGGCTGCGAGCCCTGTGCTTGTCGATTCGTTTCAATGATACGATTGATCTCAGCTTTGGCGTGTTCACGAGCGCGTGGAGAGCCGGAGATTCTGCACTGGCGTCGAGGGCCTGTGGTGTCTGGTCCGGTAATGAATTGGATCCTTGTTCCGGTGTCTTGCTCGACACGACGAAGGTTTTCACCTGCACGACCGATGACAAGACCTACCACACCGGAATCAACGGTGATTGTCTCGCTATTGTCACCTGGAGGAGGAGAGCGGTCACGAGTGTAGTTGCGTGGAGGAGAAAAGCCGCCACGGTTGTCATGTATGGGCGAAGGCGAGCGCGAGCGACGACCGAGGTTGCGTCTCGGGTCGCGCCGCTCATCACGGTACGGATTGTAGTTGTCGCTGTACTGGTCGCGGTGAGGTGAACGAGAGCGCGAGCCACGGTAGCCATGATTATTCAATCGAGGATCATCACGATGACCAGCATCATAAGAAATACCACGTTCAGCCGCGGAGCCTTTGGCTCGACTCAACGCGTCTTCAAAGCTGACACTACCGCTACTCACAGGCTTGATGCTGCTTAGATCAAGATTGCCAGAGTTGGTGGGTGCCGGGAGGGGATAACCAGGAACAGGTGCTTGCGGGGCACCAGCGGGCATAGGCGGATACGACAAGGGAGGAGCGGCTGGTTGACCAGCTTGAGGAGTGTGTGATGGGGTTGTTTGAGTTTGCGACGCAGCTATACCAGAATTGTGAGTCTCTTCATCCTTTCATACCGTCGCATCTCTGCCTTGAACGGCATTCTGCAGGGGCATACCGAGTGCTGCCAAGATCTGTGAGAGGTCTGCCGGTTGAGCCATTGTCGGGTCTCGCGAGGAGCCGCGACGTTCACAATCGCTTTTGTATGAGCTGTGAGTCAGTTGCTGCGAGAGGCGATGCGAGGGTCAAAATGTGATGATCTCGGCCTTGATTCAAGTAGCAACCGATGCAAACCTTGATGATGAGATTCGTTCCCGCTTGAAAGTGGATGGTGGTGGAGAGAAGGAAGAGGCTGGAAAGAAGGGTCGCAGTTGGGACGAAGAAAAGCTGCCACACGGACTTGGTTAGCTCGGCGCCAAGGTTTCGCCGAGCGCCGCGTGCCGGATGATGCGCCCTGAAATGCTTCACAGCTTCCGAGCCCAATCCTAGTCCATACTCGGGACGCCCTTGTGGACTAGACGTTGTCCCACAGAGTGCTATTCGCGTAGCATGTCCTTCGTTGACCAGCTGGGAGTGCGAAGCGTTATCTGATGACTAACGTGAACCTAGGATACATGTACGTGAAGCATGGCGGCAATGGGAATGAAAGGTCTCCTTTGAGATTATTGAAGTACAGTGGGAAGGCCAGCGTGCTGGTTGCGCTCAACCAGCGAAATCAATGATAATCGACTGGTCGGACCTGTTCACAGCGCACTACAACCTTTTGAAGGCTTCTTATCTAAGTGGTTGTTCACCAAGCTACCCAGCAGTAACATGAAGCCTTTGATATTGTATTCCCCCCTAGTAGTGTTGGACTTGACGCTCATTCTTTCCGTGAATACGAAGATATTGAGGAGCGTGGATTATGGACATCCAAATATTCGTATGCACATTAGCGCCTGAGTGTCATACACTATCAGGGTCATTATACAAGCTGACACTTCGCAGGCCGTGAGCAAGTTGTACCGGCGACTACTTTGTGTCTGAATATTAGCTGTTTGTACAACGTAGATTGTGTATCATAAGAGTCATTTACGTCCCTCATCTATCTCGTGCAGTTTCTGGGAGACAACCTTTCTACCAAGTTTGCCTTATTCGCTATCACACATCATTTACGCGGTCAACTCAATCTTAACATTCTACTCGGATTGCTGCATTCACCTATATTCGGATGGCAAGTGCGCGAAGCAGGTGGGCTGTTGCTGCGATAGTTGGAAGAAAGGCTTGATTCAGACTATGGAAAGCTTCGAGGCAGACAGCTTTGGCATTTTCGACAAGAAATGATGGTAACGGGGAAGAGTCTATTCGAAGTTGAAGCCTTTTCACTTTTGCTTTTCATAACTGGAATCAATTGATTCTCTACGTTTACCGGGTATTTCAGAAATCCTTTCAAGGCCAGGGTACAAACGAAAGCATGCTATTATACTTCGTAAAAAATTCCGAATTGGCTCGTATCAGCATTTGTCGTGACACTCCGTACACGCCACCATTCCGCAATAGACACACTCTGAACACTTCAGCTTGCGTGTGTCAACACGCCAGCATCTGTGGCATTCAACTTGAGGCGCGATCTTCTCTTGCTCCAGTCCATCCAACTTTGGTTCCTGCCAACTATGCGTACAGTTCCATACTAACCTCGCTCTCTCGTCCTGCGCCGGCTCGTCTCCAAAATATATGTCTCTTTGGTCCCAATAGTACTGCGCATGTGCATCCAAATTCCTTTCATTTTGTCTTTCCAGCGGAGCTCCATCTCCATCGTGAGCCTCATTCCCGTTGTTGGCTTGTTGCGTGTCTCCATTCTGATTCCCAGCCTCTGTTCGCTCTTCATCTTCCACATCATCGGACTCGTCGTATTCGCAACTCTCTTCGTCTTCGTAGCATGTGCAGTCCCCATCCCACGGCTTCTGGCAACCCCAGCACCAGTGTGCTCCGCAAAGGCATTCCATATGATAGCAACCGAACATTTTGCGAACCCAATTACCGCAGTGAGGGCAACCTTTGTAACCCCATTTGAGCAATTGAGTCTGTAGCTGTATGTCCTTTTGCTTCGGAGGACATGGTGTAGTAGAATGTGCAATGCTCTTGCACTCCATGCATGCCTGTATCTTGCATTTTGGGCATGAGAGACTTGTTTTAGCCTCTGCGTCTTTGGGACGCCGGCTAGCAATAAGTCGCTTTGGGATGAATGTCGAGCACGTTCTCCGAGGACAATACATCCTATCAGCACCTGTAGTACTGAATTCTTCGAAGGCAGCGCGGAATCCATCGGCGTCATTAGCCGAAATGTATGGGATGCCAAAGTGCAGCGGAATGAACAAGCAGCATCTCGGTGGCATGTTAACCTGTGACTTGATCGCTCGTGAGAACATATCCCGGATGCAGTTGCAGCAGAGATAATTTTTGCATGTGCGGCAGGCTTGGATGAATGCTCGGTCAGGAAACTTTTCCTTCGTTTCGGTACATGTAAGACATCTGATTTCAGCCATTGTCTTTGATACTTCAGAACCCTTGATAATCGTTGTAGGATTCACATTCGGACTATTGTGATTCTGCTCCCTGTTGTCTGCGGAATTCCGGTTGCGCCTGAGGCTGGTGAATATTGACAGCACTCTTCGTCGCCTACTGCGCTCGCGCCAGGGAATTATTATATGTTGATCCACTAATTCTTTGATTCGACCGGCTGATGTAGATAATCTCGTGAAAACTCTTCTCAGGCGATTGTAAGGCAGAGGAAAGCAACCAGAATCCATGATGATGACTGAGCGGATCGGTACCGCGGTAATACCCGTTTGTGCCGGATAAAAGCGGTCCTCTGGATCAAATGGTTTTCAGATAGTGAGTAAAATTACTGCGTTCGACTCTAGTTGTATTCCAAAGCTGTGATATCTTATCGTCGGTTCAATATGAAGTTACTCTGGTTACTCGAGGAAGGCTTGTTGAAGAGATGTTCCGAAGTAGAAACAACCCATATATCTGACACAAATGAAAGATGATCTATGACTCGAAGATGAAAAAGACGACCGACTCATAGTTTTATAAAGAAAAGATGTTGAATCAAAGCTCGTGTGGTCGATAGGCAATGAGTCGAGGCTGAAGACTGGGCTTAGCACAGTACAAGGCAGCTGCGATTTCGGTGCACCGGCTGAATGACGAGAACCAATCACGCTGGGGATAGGATCATTTGCTCTTCAAGTAGGGTCATTCGATGACAAGTGAATCTTGCAGGATAATCCAGAATACTATGAGTATGTCAATATTCGGGATTTGACACGTCTTGCACGTGGACGTGGATGACAGGGACGTGCCAAATACTCTACATCACCCTCGTCGTCGCCGCCCGAACTTTTGCCGCAGTCCTGTTTTGGTGTGCTTGCGGCGTTGATGCTTGCATACCATCGAGAGAGGCATGCGGACACCTCTGGAGGTCAAGTAAGTTCTCTAGTGCCAATATAGTGAAGTTGACCTTTTCTAACGCATACAGGCTCTCTTGGGATAGGTTGGCCGATTACCGTACCCTTGACGATGTGAAGCAAGCACTGCGCAACAAGCAACATTCTGGCCTTGTGAATCTGCGTTCTATATGTTGGAAGGTTGGATGAAATCTAAAGCCGGTGCATAGAGCATAACCTGATATGAGTCCTACAGATCTTTTTGCTCTTTCGAACTGTGGAGCAGGTGCAATGGCTTCCTATACTTTCAGAACAGAGATCCGCTTACGAGTCCCTCCGCGCGCATCACCTTCGAGCAATAGACAATCCGGATGAAGTGGATTCGGACATCGATCCGTTGAGTGAGCATGAGGAAGTATGTTTGAATCTCAGACATAGATTGTGCTACCGCTAAAGGCTAGCAGTCGCCTTGGACTGCGCTGCGAGATGACGAGACGATTCGAAACGAAATATTTCAAGATGTTGAAAGATGTATGCCCGAAAACGTTTATTTCAGACAACCAGCTACCCAGAAAATGCTCTTAGATATTCTGTTCATTTACTGCAAGCTCAATCCGGACACGGGCTATCGACAGGGCATGCACGAACTGCTAGCTCCAATATTGTGGGTTGTAGAGCGAGATTCTCTGGATTCATCTACCGCTACGTCCGATACCAGTCCTGCATTGGAGGCGCTTCTAAGCGGCAAGTATATCGAACATGATACATTTACTCTGTTCGCTTTGATTATGCAGACGGCCAAGTCATTCTATGAGCCCGCCATCAACGGCGGGCCGACAAGATCCAGATCAGCACCGTCTGCTCGCCAGGACACTCAACAGGAATCCCCCATAATTCAAAGATGCCATGGAATCTTTGGTGAGCTTCTCCCCAAAGTCGAACCGGAACTGGCGGAGCATCTTCGAAGCATCGAGATCATGCCTCAGATCTTCTTAATGAGATGGCTTAGACTATTGTTTGGCCGAGAATTTCCCTTTGACGAGCTTCTTGATGTGTGGGATTTACTTTTTGCGGAAGATCCTTCTCTTGAACTTGTCGATTACATTTGCGTTTCGATGCTTTTGCGCATTCGGTGGCAACTGCTGTCCGCAGATGCAAACGAGGCTTTAACTCTTCTTCTACGATACCCATCTCCCGTGGCTCCACATCCTCCGTCAACATTTGTTGAAGATGCGGTTCTCCTAAGGAGCAAACTTTCTGTCGAAACTGGCCATCAAATCATTTTGAAATACTCGGGTCGAGCGCCTCGCCGCGTGTCGACAAGTATTTACCGTCCATCTACGCCACAGAGTAGCAGAGATGATTCAACGTCTAGATCTCCTCGATTTCCATCTCCCTTTGGATCACCATCTCTAGGCACCTTGGAATCGGTCATCCAGAATGTCGCTACCAGCATGCTAACCCGTGGAGGGCAAGCGGTCCATGATGCTATGGGCGAAGTTCGGAAAAATGTACAAACATTTCAATCCGGAAGAAGTTCGCCTCTTGCAAAGTCACTGCCCGGAGTAGGAGGCTCAGTTGGACATCGATCAAAACGATCTGACGCTTCCAGTACGATAGCTGCGAATGTTTTAAGACGGATCAATGCACTTGAAGAGCGGAATAAACAGCTCGCAAAAATGCTGGAAGCAGCGGTTTCGGATCTCTGGGAATATCAAAAGTCTTCGCCTGAGAAGGATTCACCCGAGAGTCACGCAGAGAAACTGAGTGTTGCAATTGCAAAGGTGCAACTCGTACAAGTCTACTTATCGGACAGCAGCCTGCTACTCCCTGCAGGCGATAACAAAGATGTGAGCCAAAAATGCGCGGACTCAGAAACATCCACAACCAGTAACGTTGAAGCAACCAAAGCAACCAAATCTGCACAGAGCGATGCACAGAATCCAGTCGAGAAGCAACCGAAAGTTGACGAGCAGCTCAATCTGCCGAAAGACGGACGGGAGACTGGTCAAAATGATGCTCAAACTTCGACTATCCAAGCCCCCATTCCAGCTGTCAGCGTCTCCGCACCATCTCAGGGAATATCAGCTTTGTCACAAGCTCTCTCATCATCGCCCAAAACGTCATTTTCAGCCTCGCATCGGCCAGCACTTGCACAATCCACGTTTTCCTACATGCTCGGCCAAGCGCATGAAGACCCATCTTCGTCATTCTTAAGTGCATCACCTCTTACACCAAATGAACGGCGCAACCGAGGAGGCACGGACAAAGCTTTTCTCTTTGGCGACGAGGAAGATGTTGAGAGTGATCAGTCGTCGTCGAAGGGCAAGTCAAGGACGAAGCCAAAGGCAAAGGTTAGAGGAGCAACGGCGCAAAGGGAAGATATTGACTTGGGCGACCTGACTGGAACTCCGGAAGGAGATTAAGGAGATGCTTTGACAAGCGTATTAGATTCTATATACCCAATCCATCTGCTTGATTTTGAACGCACATAGCAAACTCGATCGATCTCCGTCGTATCGTCCTACCCCTGCTACTGCTGCTTTTTGGCAACCTTCGTTGATCCAGCCTTCTTAATCTCAATCTTCTTAGTCTTGGGCACTTCCTTGCCGCTTCTCCAATTGAACAGCCACAGTGGCCACGGCACAAACATACCCACCAGGCTCTGGTATTCGCGGTACTCGGGATACTTCTGCACGCTTAGCATCTCGGTCAGCCAAGTGCTGCCCTGGAACAGGGCGATGTACGAGCCAGCGCCGACGAACGTCCAGTTAAGATAGGCGTCGCTCTCGAAGGCCGCCCACTGGTAGAGCAGGATCCAGATGGCCTGCTCGGCGGCGAAGTTGGGGTGGCGTGACCACGCCCATAGGCCCGAGACGATGAAACCGCGGTCCAGGTCTGCTGCGCCGTATTTGCTATCTGCGGGCACTTTGGCCGTCTCCTGATACTCTTTCTTCGCGCTCTGGAACGCCCACTGTTGGTTGTCGGCGATGAATTCGATGAGGACGAGGACGAGGAGCGTGCGGTGGAAGATGACATCTGTGAGCTCCAATGGCTTTCCCGTAAGGCGCGAGATGAGTAGAAGAACATAGACTGGGGTGGTGATGAGGAAAAGGAGAACCTGGGGTACGCCGTGAGCATTCTGAGCGGTTTGTGCGACTATAAACGTACGCTTTGAGTTAAGGAGATGAATGTCAAGTTGAAGGCGAACATTCCCAGCGGACCACTATATTTCTTGACATGCTCCCATCTATAGTCTTCAGATCCAATTGAATATCCGCCCTTGCGCCAGTAGTTGAATGTCAACCGTATACTCCATGCCACGGCGAAGATAAGAATGTAGTCTAGTCGCTGAGTGGGGAGATTTTGTTGATGCGCCCAGAGGCAGTAATGACCGATGTAAACGGAGGGCAGAATACTCCAGGCGCGGTCTACTTGAGAGTAGTTTCTGGTTATTTCTGAGACAGTGAGGAAAATTGGAACGAGTAATAGGGAGAATGCGAAGGCGAAAACGAGTGGATTGGTGCTGAGGTAGAGAATACGGAGTTCATTGAGCCTATCGCTGCTTTGGAGCGCTGTGTATACTTGCTGAGGCAGGGCATAGAGTTGCGGAAGGTATGGGCGCACGGTCAAGCCGAAATCGACAGAATCGGCGACCGATTTGATGGTCGGTAGGACGAAAGGATGCATAGTAAAATGAGAGTGAAGACGGTTGAGTTGTTTTTGGGGGTTTGGAGACGCGGATGTCGGGACGTTTCTACAGCAATTCAGCTCACGTGCCTTCGCGTGCTGTCCGAGAATCCGCGCCTCACACGCTATCAAAGATCTTCAGATTTTGATCTACGCCACTATCAAGGATTCAATCCTATGAAAACCAACGGCTTCAAATGGGCCGCGTTCTCTGCGTTGCGGAGAAGCCCAAGATTGCAAGAGCAGTGGCTCAACACTTGGGCGGCACCATCCGAACTGCCAACGTGAGAGACCATCAGTGGGTTAAGAACTACGAATTTGACTACTATTTTCAGCTATGGGGTCGATGCAATGTCAAGTTTACAAGCGTAATGGGCCATCTCATGTCTTATGATTTTCCAGAGCAGTACAAAAGATGGGATTCCTGCGACCCGGGCGAGCTCTTCAGTGCCAGAATCAATCGATTTGTTGACCAAGTACGCCTACCTCCATGAGCGTAGGGGCATATGCTTATGTTCTGCAGAACCAAAAAGCAATAGCCACGAATATCGAACAGCAGGCTCGGTACTCAGATATTTTGTACATCTGGACGGACTGCGATCGAGAGGGCGAGAACATCGGTGCCGAAATTCGCGAGATTGCGGTCAAGGCCAATCCGCGGCTGGATGTACGGCGAGCGAGGTTTAGTAATACCGAAAGGAATCATGTCATTCAAGCAGCTCAGAATCCTGATACTCTGGACGAATCGCAAGCTGACGCCGTCTCCGCGCGCATCGAGATTGACCTGAGAACTGGAGCTGCGATTACAAGACAACTTACGCTGAATCTGCGTCCTATGGTTCCGGACTTGGTGGCCGAAAAGAAAATTATCAGCTATGGTTCCTGTCAATTCCCAACTCTGGGCTTCGTCGTCGACCGGTACTTTCGCGTCAAGAATTTTGTTCCCGAGCCATTTTGGTTCATCAGAGTACTGCACAAGAAAGACGATAAAACCGTCACATTCAACTGGAAACGTGTTCATCTCTTCGACCGGCTTGCAGTCGTGATAATGTACGAGCGGTGTTTGAATTCGAAATTTGCGACCGTTACCAAGATGCAAACGAAACCAGCGAGTAAGTGGAAGCCTTTGCCATTGACCACCGTAGAGTTACAGAAGATGGGCAGCAGGTTCCTCCATATGAACAGCTCGAGGGTGATGAAAGTGGCAGAGGATTTGTACACCAAAGGCTTTATTAGCTACCCGCGCACAGAAACGGATCGATTCGACCCCGGCATCGACCTGAAAGCTTTGATTCAGAAGCAGACCCAAAGCTCGAACTGGGGAGGATTTGGCCAGGGTCTTTTGAATGGAGGGTTTCAGCGGCCGAGAGATGGAAGGAACGATGATAAAGCTCATCCTCCTATCCACCCTGTCAATTATGTTGCACCAAGTGTACTCAATCAGGAGGAGCAGCGGGTTTATGAATTCGTTGTTCGTCGATTTCTTGCGTGCTGTTCCGAAGACGCACGGGGAGAGAGGACGACGATCGAGATTGAGTACGGCGGAGAGATATTCCAAACAAGCGGGACAATTGTGATGCAACGCAACTATCTCGACGTCTATCCATACGATAAGTGGGAGAGCGGTCAGGAGTTGCCACAGTACGCAGTTGGTGAGACCTTCGTTCCGACTGAAGCTTTGATGAAGGAGGGCAAGACAAGTCCACCGAAATACCTCACAGAACCTGAGCTCATCGATATGATGGACAAGAATGGAATTGGCACGGACGCTACAATGGCAGAGCATATCGCTAAAATAAAAGAGCGCAACTACGTGCAAATTCGGCAGGTTTCGCGAACTTCCATTTCTGAGGATGGAGACGACGACGACGACGCAGTCGGCGCCGGGAGGAGAGGAGGAAGAGGAGGGAGAGGAGGACGAGGTGGTTCAGGACGAGGAGGCACAACGAATGGTGTGTCCCGAAGTCGAGGCACTGTGGATGAATTCATTCCGACGACGCTTGGAGTAGCACTCATTGAAGGTTACGATAATTTGGAGTTCGACACAAGCTTGAGCAAGCCATTTCTCCGTAAAGAGGTACGTTTCGGTGTTTTGTCTTAAATCCAAACGCTCAGAAAATGCTAACGGCTCTCGGTTCATCAGATGGAGCTACAGATGAAGGCTATCTGCGAAGGTACTCAAACGCGCAACGATGTCGTTCAGCGAAACATCGAGCAATACAGAGCTGTCTTCGCCCGTACATCGCAACAAATGGGCGTGCTCAAAACTGTACGTGAACAATTTCGCTTTGAAGTATATATGGGGATTTTCACTCGGAAGAAAATTACTCGTGAAATAATATTCCGAGTGAAGTTGCAATGGCAAAGTACCGCTTATCCTATAAAGGAGCATCACTTTCCTGTTATGGCATCACTAAAAATGTTTGTGACTGGATAAATCCCCGGAGTGGCAAAATGGCTGCTGTTTTCGGCTGTATGCTGTCCCAGATGAAAGCTCGACTGACGCATTTGTATAGGCAGTCCGGAAGTACATCCTGGCACCTCGCGACACTACCAATGGCTGATTGAACGAAGTGTTTGCTTTTTGGCCTACGGAAGTATCAAACTCATCATGCTCATGGTCTGCATCCAGTGAGAAGACCAGACTTGCCCAAAGAAATTTGTCTCGCATTGAGTGCGGAGTCGGCATACTGGCGCGGGGGTACCTTTCTCCTCAAGCCCGCTGCGATGTGTTCCGACTTGATGATGTCTCCTGGATCCACGCATCATTGCTTACAGAGAGGCATTTTACAGTGTGTCAGGCTGTGGGAGGTTGGTTGGGCCAGGCCCACTTCGTTTTCTTTTTGTCGAGGCTTGAGGACAGCGATACGGTGCACGTGTATGTTTGCGGGGAATTTCTGTAAGATCACCTGAACAGATTTGGGGCCACGAGTTGCTTCCGGGCTGGGCGAGTGGCGGACGTCAGATTTTGGCCGATGGCGGCGAGTGTGGGTGGGTGTGTCGATGCTTTTGCTGCGATCGGCTTTGGACTGCCAGCCAGCCCATTGCAAGCGAAGTGTGGACCTGGCCGTTTCCGGCGAGCTTGTGGCTGATAGCACCACACTCTCTGGGCGGGTGTTTGATAAGAGATGCCGGATCCAAGGCAGGTACAGGAAGAGAGAGTGCAGCGACGAGAGCGGTGCAATGCGACAGGACCGGGTCAGTTTCAACACCAGCGCGTGATGTAGAGTGCAGTGTCGCGGTACCATGGGCAATGACGAACAATACTGTAAGCTACCTTTGCCTAAGCACAGCTCCCAAGCACGGCTCCCCAGCACAACTGTAGGAAAGCAGCGCTTTTTGTGCCGCGCAATTCTGCTGAGGCTTGGGGATCTTGGGCCCGCGGGCTTCGGGCACACGCTGTCCACTCCCAGCCAATCAAGCGGCAACGTTGATCACGGCCGGGCGATTGGCCGCTTGCTTTCGCTTTCCCTCTGCCCTGCCAGCCAGCTACGACTGACTTCCCTTCCCCCAAAGCCGCCGTCGGCCCTGTTCCTGCTCTCATTCAACAACAACCACTGCAAAACAACCACCAACAACCGCAACTTCAAGCTTCCAGCATCCCCGTTCATCTCGTCGCGAGCCTCTTCTTTCTTCATTCCATCACTGCGATTCCTTATCGACCTGCAAGTTCAGCGTCCAGCCGTCGTCTGCCCTGCCAAGTTGCTCTTCGCCTCCGAAGCAGCAGCCAGCACGTCACTCAACCACTTCCATCTTTCGGATCCTTCGCGCACTCGCTCTTCCCTTCCTTTCAGTACGCCGTTTAACTGCTACCGCTTTGCTTCCGTACGTAACCGTCTCCATCGTCCCGCTGAGCCGCTGACCACCCTCTGTTCGCCGGCTGCGCGTCATGCAACCATAACCCGCTGACTCAAACTTCGCGACGATAGATAATCCTCTTCTTTCCAACCCAAACAACTCACAACCCACCTCCATCATGTCTGCGACTCCTACCGTACCCATCTCCAACATCGCCGCTGCATTTGCGGCCCAATCCGACTTCGTAATCATCCCCAAACCGCGCGATGCCGCTGGCGGATCTTCCGCGCCGTCCAAGTTCAAGGCGCAGCTCCTCACTCCTCCCAACTCCATCTCTCCAACCCTACCTCCGCACAAAGTGCGCTCTCCATCCTTCAACGCGTCCAATACGCGCCACCGTACCCCGGACTCCGACATCGATCTGCAGGACGCGGTGGAGCACGCCGCCTCCCAGGATCAGCCGCAAGCCTTATCCAGCGCTGCGCTGTCGGGCCTGGAAGCCACCGGCGCCATATCTCCGAACATGCTGGCCAAACACCATCTGCCGGAAATCTTGCTCGCCAACGGTCCCATGGCCATTCGACACGTCCTGGGCCACTTGACGCAATCCGTACCGGGTTTTAGCCGTATCCCACCGGCGAAGGCGCGTAGGATCGTCGTGAGCGCGCTGGAGAGTCGCGGCGGAGGCGGTGTCAATGGCGATGTGCTGTTCGAGAAGGTTGGCTGGGGTAGGTGGGACGCGCGGATGCGCGGTCAACCTCCTCGGGAAGGCCGGACAGGTCAATCCGTTCCAGGGTCTACTGCTGAAAGCTCTCACCTAGCCATTTCGCCTCCCGCGAGCTACTCCGGCTCATACGCCGTGTCGAGCGGAGGAGGGCTGCAGATCCCAAGCTCCAAGTACAACTGGCGCGACGGATACTCCGGCGCGAGCTGGGCCGATGACTCCGCTATTTCTTCCAGAGATGAGGAAATGGAGGATATGAACATGGCCGAGCACGAGGCGGACAAGATGTCGCTCGACGACAGTTCGAGCTGCGCTCAGGACGACGTACCCATCACCGATGATCCTGATGACGTTACGGACGAGGAGGATTGGGCCCATATGGGTGCTCAGAAACTTCGACAACGTTCGGCCTCCAACAATGCGCCTACCGGCGGGCGTCGTCCAAGCCGTGTCAACTACAATTACTTGTCTATATCTGCTACATCTCGGATGAAGCCAACACCGTCACTACATTCTCAACAACAATCACGCCGCCAAGGCAAGGCCAAGGTCGGCAGCGTGACCACCACCACTTCTGCTTTGGGTTCTACTGGATTTGCTGAATTATCTTTGGGTACGCAAGGCGTTCAGGATGCGCAGGAGCGCGACGCTATCGAGGCCCTACTTCGCATGGGCGCCATGTAATGTATTATTATCACTATCATACCTCCCGGATCGACTCTACCACGAACGACTAGTCGGAGGCTTGGGAATGGCGTTTTGCGACTTCACAACACACGAATCGGGATTGGTTGGGAATGGAATATCAACGCTGGCACACCGGCAGCTGCACTATACCGGTGCAACGCGCGACATGGCTTCAAAGCGCATGTCAGTCCTTACCGTTGCTTTTTACTATTTTCACCGTCTTGGACGATTTGTATTCTTTTTATGGCAAATCACCGCTTTAGCCAGTCACTGGCCACACAACATCTATACACTTCAAAGGACTCGGCGCATATTCCGACGATGAAACGATTCTGAGCTCCCAGCAATTTCGGATGGTCGAGCCGATCGTCAAGGACTCGCGGAATCATGGCAGCCTCGATTTATATTTTTTGAATCTGAATTCTTCAAGAGCAGTCAACCTCGGAAATCAACACTGGCATTCTCTGCTCTCATTACTTTTCCATGGTCCGTTATTTGCTAGGCACCTATCTCTGAAGGTTCAACCCCTGGCCGCAACTTCATCATATCTCTGCTCTGGAAAGGCGGTAAAAGAGTTTCTGGGACAGGATTTAACGTTGCGACGTGGGTTGTCTTTGAGCAGGCGGAGGCGAAATATAGGATAGGATAGTTTGAGTACCGGTTGAATATGAGTTGGCCTCTTCATGCTTTCGGTCTTCATTTCTGTGCTTCATAATTCTGCCAGTGCTTTTCCATTTCAGCAGTGGGCAACGTTTCGGTGATTTAACGTTCCTCCAGGCAACCTTCAACGCCAACTGCCTCGGTACCTCTCGGCGTGGTGTTACCAGGTTACCATCAATACGTAGCAATGCGTACGACGTCTCTCAGAAGCTTGTCGCGTGTGAGCGGTGATGAGTGGCCGGAGGCCGCGGCATTCTTCCGAAATTGGCATCCTCTGATCTCCACAGTCACGGACGCGTCCGATGCTAATTGCTCATCGAACGGCTGGCCCTGATATATATCTGGCGAATAGATTAATATTTAAGGAGATGCGACAGCATTTGTCTCAAAAACCATGAAGTCTGGAAGAGACCCGAGCTTGGTTCGGTCCAAAGGCTCAATTGGAGAGGTGATCCTTGTCTACAATGCATGAACGCATGTGAAGCTTCATTGCTTCCAGAAATATTTAAGGGGAAGACCCGAAATTTGAGGAAGAATTGATACTCGCTCAACTTACCCAAAGCTTGAGAGAAGCTCTTATATTCTCGTTTCTACTGCAGACAAACCAGCCAGACCATGGATCCGTCATTCGTCTTCGTGTACGCCGTTGTCAAACCGGCAGAGGGTAAGAAGGATGAAGTAAGATCTCATCTTAAATTCCAAGTACGCACACAATGGAACTAATCAGAAGATTGAAGGTCGAGGCCGGATTGAAAGAGATGGCTGCTCTTGTCGAAGCAAATGAACCAGGCTGTCTGCGATATAACTTCTTCTGGAATGAGGACTTGGGAGTGTTCCAATTCTTTGAGGTGTACGTGAAAATCAACGGAAAGTCGAACATTTTGAGCTTGGAGATTGACTGTAATGCTTCAGGTACAAAGATCAAGATGCTTTCAACGCCCACAAAACGTCTGAGCACATGGCGAAGGCAGTCCAAGAAGGCATGGATGGCAAACTTGCAGCTCCACCATCCTTACACCTCGTGAAGCCCAGTGGTGGCTTCATTAGGAGTTAAATCTGAAGAGTGGAAGCGATTTATAATAACAAAAACGGCGACATGTTTGTATCGAATGGATAGGAAGGGTAACTTTTTGCAACTTCATAGACAGATAATACCAAAATACAGCGTGAGGTCAAAGATTTACTTGAGTCTTGAGCTGCTTTCGTGTAGTGCTGAGCTCCAATTTGGTTGTACGAAGAAACTCGAGCAAAACGACTACAAAACATCATGGATCCGTCCGCACATAAAGCTGCTGACTAATCTGGCAACGATTGACCTGAATGGCGACCTCGAAATGAAGACAATCTCAAAATTTGAATTCTGTAATGTCTCAAGATTTGTTCGCAGCTTTCGGTGGCTCCGATTTAACTGCACAACCTCCCCAAACATCTCATCCAACAAGTTCATCCTCCACTTTCTTCGAGGTCCTTTCGAAGCCGAGACAAGATGCCGGCCAAGAGACGGCTGATGACGACGAATGGGGCGATTTTGAGGGCGCAGAAGCTGAGGAGCGAGGATTTCAAACAGGAATTGCGAAATTGAACGTCGATGAAGTCGACTACCAGGCTCCTGTCGTTCGTGAAGCACCGTCGAAAGTAGACGCTGGCAGCTCGAGGATGCATAACTTCTCAACTCAACCACTTGGAACCAAGCCACGTGATCCTAACGTCTTATTTGATGCTGATGAGGATCTTCCGCTCGAAGAAGAAGAGGAAGAAGATTTTGGACAGTTTGAGGCTACACCAGTCGCTGAACCAACACCAGAACCGCTTGCATCAAGACAGGAAGTTGACTTGCTTGGCCTCGCAGACATCGGCCTTCCTTCAAAAGCTCCTATCTCTGCCCCACAGGATGCGGCGCTGCCTAAACAATCCAGCTCTTTGATAGATCTGGAGGATCTTTTGGAACCAAGCTCTCCCCCAGAAGTAACACAGGAAGCTCAAAACACTACTACGGAAGACTTAAGCAGCAAGCCAATCGCCCAACCCTCCGCTGTAACGAATTCCTTTCCTTTGAGGCTTTCAACACCAAGTGCCGAGAAGAAACGGCAAACCAAACAACCTACTCCTCATTCGAAAGTAGCTGTAGAAGAGGAAGAGGATCCTTGGGATGCTTTCACCGAGAACATCGCCGAACCAAGGAGTACCGAGTTCTCTCAAGCCTTCACCATTCCTGAAGCACCACCTCCACCTGCAGAGCCGCCAAATGCGCAACCACCAACCAACGTCCCACCACCGGCCATCCTTCTCTCGCTCTTCCCACCGCTCCTAACCGACATTTCAACAGCGTTCTTCCAACCGCTGTCATCGCAACCGGCCTCCGCCCGCCAGCGTATTTATGCTTCTGCGCAAACAGCCGCGTACCTGCGAGCGTACGTAGCGCTGGCGACAGTGTGCGCGCGGGTGGTGGCGGGGCGCAAAGCGCGGTGGAAGCGCGACGGGGCGCTGTCGCAGGCGATGCGCATCGGGCCGGCGGCGGCCGGCGCAAAGCCCGGCATGAAGGTCGCGGCCGTGGACCGCGCCGAGGCCCAGCGCGAGGACCGCGAGGTCGCGGACGTGCTGCGCGCGTGGCGCGCCGCCGTCGGCAGGCTGAGGGCCGCGGTCGCCGAGCTCAAGAAGGCTGCTGGGCGGGCCAGCGATGCGGAGGGCTTGCTGGTGCCTGAGATTAGGGACGTTATGCCTGTCAAGAGTGTGGGTACGCAAGAAGGTGGGGTGGTTGGCGTGAGGCCTTGTGCGCTGTGTGGTTTAAAGAGGGAAGAGAGAGTGGATAAGGTCGATGTGGACGTGTTTGATGGCTTTGGAGAGTGGTGGGTTGAAGACATGAATATGCACAGAGGTAAGCGCACCCTGATATGTGCTTGTCGGATCTCAGGTTCAAACTCATCATGTATAGCATGCCGAAACTTCTGGCTCGAACACGAAGAAAAGTTGAGGCAGCGGTGATATTGAAACGAAACTCGAAATGCGACTAGTGGTATCTGGTATCTTATTGAACAGCAACCTGCTGCTCTTGTACGCCAAACCAAAAGTTCTTGGGATCCTTCAGCTTTCTGCTTTCTGGATCCCAAGCCCTGAGCCACCGTAACTCCTGGTCGCAAAGCTGCCACTGTGGCGTAGTCCGCATCGGTTGCCATCCTAGCCTCTTACCATCTGCAATCGGCTGAGAAAGCTTTATGGGTTTGGCGGTCTCGGGTAGCTTTGCAAGCTTCTCTAAAGCGGCCATACTCTGCTTCCTTTCGTCTTCCATCGCCAGTCGTTGGGCTGTCTTCGCTGGAACAAGCGGCGTGAACAACCAGCTATTCTTCTTCGCGTCCTCCTCGGCCTGCGCTCTGCGAGTCTGCTGCCTCAAATACCGACACGTCGACTCAAGAACCTTGATCTGTGCAGTTAACGCGTCCATCTCTGCCGAAGTGCCGACTAGATCCACACCACGCGCACCATCAGCAGAGCCCTTTGCGGAGGCTTGGTACTCAGCCGCCTTACGCATCCACCTATCCCTCTCCTCCTGCAGCTTGATGCCTCTCTGCATGAGCTCGTCGACCTCCTTCTGGACGCTCGACATTTTGGCACTGGTCTGCACCAACGCGCCCTCCAACTCAGTGATTCTACCGGCCTTCTTGCCTACGTCCTTCATTCGCGACTCCAGCATCTCCACCTTGAGCTGCGCTTCCTCGAGGTTCTGGTCGCGGAGCCGCAGCGCCGCCGCCCGCTCTTGGACTTCTCGCTTGAGCCCTTGGATTTCCTGCTCCGCATCCACCGAGATGATTTTGCTCGCCTGCAGCTCCTTCGAGCGCAGAACCCATGGTGGATCGGCGCGCTCGAACTCGACTGTCTGTGAGAGGTCGGACGACAGATGGAAGACCTCCGAGAGGTGTTCGTGAACGGAGCGAAGTTTGGCTTGGAAGGGAGCAAGAAGGTCAGAATCTGAGTTATGAAAAGCGTCTGTGTTGTACTGGCGGATGGCCGAGAGTATGTCGGAGAAAGTGGCCACAGTGTCGCGATTTTCATCATGGACCATGTCAGATATTGACTGACTAAGCTTGCGTATATGCTCTGCGAGATCTTCTGTTGTTGATGCGCAAGCTTCGAAAGAAGGAGCGGTATCGATATCCAGTGACAAGCTTCGTGTTTTGAGCTCTTGCAGTGATTTGTGCATCTTGCCGGCGATAACCTTTGCACTGCGTGTATGTGATATGAGAGTATCTGTCTTCCTCGTGAACAGCGCCACGTCCGCGTCTTCTTCTGCAGAGATTGTCGGAATTTTTGTAATTTCAGCCTTGGCAGTCATTAGAGCAGCAGCTGTCGTCTCAAGGTTACTTTGCATGAGAAGGGTCTTCATCAAGATCTCTTCGGCGTAATCTTCGACGTCTTCTCGAAGGTGAAGCTCGGATAGATGTTTCATCACTGCAACAGAGCGATGGAGACCCTCGTCAATTTGTTGCTCTCGTAGCTCGTCTTTCCGCAAGTGCTCGATATAGCCATTGAGCGATCTCTCCACAGGCTCAAGCTCGAATAGTGTCGACTCGAATTTTGAGAATTGCTCTAGGGAAGAGGACGACATGCTGTTGACAAAGCGATCGCACATAGCAGACATCCATGTCAACTTATCGAGAGCATCGCAGGCGGCAAGAAGCTGTCCGCAGTGGAACTGAGGACCATATGTGGATATACGCTCTTTGATGAAGCCGTGAAGAAGACGAGATTTGAATGCCACTCGCTTGAAGCGGAGAAGCGCAAGCACTGAGTCACGCTCGGCGTGGAACGCCTCGGGAAGGAAGAGTTGGACAATTGCCAGATGCTCTGATGCCTCTTCAGCCTCCATCCTTCGCAGTTCCATGTCAATAGTCTTGAGTTTGGTGTTGGTTGCTGATGCTTGTAATTGGCGATTAAGATCCATCATCGCCCGGGAATGGTTACCGAGCTCTTGGGCTTCGCTCTCAGTGATTTCTTTCGAAGCCCGCATATCTTCGAGATCTGACTGGAGATTTGTAACGAGCTCGCGGAACCGAAGAATGGTGTAGTCTTTGTCAGTAAGTTCTTCGTCCTGCTGCGTGGCCCGTCGAGCCTGGTCTGCTATGAGATTGTCCTTGAAGTCAATCATTTCTTGCAATTGCTTTTCGTTTTCGATGTGGCTCAGTTCTAATTCATCATTGAGATCCTTTAAGGCTTCCATATCTTCAACCGTATTCCGAAGCTCTTCGAGTTGCTCGGTCATGCTGAGGTTCTTTTCTGTAAGCTGTTCAATCATCGACTCCGCATTCAGCGCAGCATCCAATTGCTCGCGAAGATCTTCCATCTCGGCTTCCGTCTCGAGCAACTTGATCTTCGTTTCTTCATGCTTCTCGCGCAGAGTCGAGAGGTCCGAGCTATCTTCTTCGAGAACCTTGATTTCGCCTCTCAACTGCGCTTCCTGTTCCTGTGACCAGTCCCGAAGACGAAGGAGGGCCTCTCTCAGGCGTTCATTTTCCCGCTGCATTTGTAGCCAGCCCTGAGTTGCTCGCTGTTCCGGCGTCATATCCTTTGACAGCTCCTCGTGTTCCTCTTTGAGTATTTCAAGCTCCAACTCGACCTCCTCGAGCTTCTTCCGTACAACTGTCAGCTCTGATTGCGCAGCGTCAGCCTTTTCTTCGGCCATCTCACGATCAAGTGTTGCCATCTCCATGAGAGAATCGTGTTCAGCCTGAATGGACTCGATTTCTTCGAATTTGTCTTCAGTTTCCTTGAGTTGTTTCCTGAGCTCACCCATCTCGACATGCTGATTCTTGCATTTCATTTGCAATTTGTCGTTTACTTCTTTGTAGCGGACGTTCTCTTCGCGTAATTTCTCGAGCTCTCTGAGCCTCTCTTTCAGGTCTGCGCGCCCTTTCTCGACCTTGCTCTCCAGGCTCTTGACTCTAGCCTCTTCCTCGACCGTTTTTGTACGACCAATTGCGGTCCGAGTCAACGTTGGTGCGGTGGTTCTGGCCGGAGGCGAAATCACTTGGCTCGAACGTGAGTCAGAAGGACTGAGAGTGGATCGAACAGGGCCATCGAGGCCTGACCGGGAAGGACGAGGTTTGGTAGGTGACTGGGAGGTCGTTCGCGATGCGCCAGCCGATACACCCGCCGAGGACAAACGGGATGGCTGAGCGGTAGGTTTCTTCGGGCTCACCGCTCTCGGGGCCAAGGACAGACGGGACGTTCTAGCAGCGCTTGTTGCTGACGCAGCAGGAGCAAGAGTCTGCCGTCTTGCCGTAGCAGAAGTAGTCGCGGGTTTCGTTGGAGCGGTAGACGTGCGTTTGTCAGGGACGGCACTAGTACTCAGCCGAGACACTTTGCTAGACAGACCAATACTTGAGGGTCTAGCTTTCGAAATGGGTGCCGGAGGTTTGCCGTTTGCCTTGGGCTCTGGTTGTGCTAAGACTTCAAACTCGGTAGTCGCCTTGTAAAAGATGCCATAGTTGTCCGGACACGTAAAGTACGTCTCCCCTTTGACTGTGCCGTTATTTTTACCTAGGGCATCTGAAAGTTCCAGACCCATCCACTCGCCATCTGTGAAGTGGAGCGGCCCAATGTATCTCACAATGCCCTCCTTACCGTCGGCGGCCCTGAGCTTCTGGCCGACCTTGTGAGTTGTTGGCATGATGGGATACGACCGAGATGCGATTGCGAAGGATTTAGGATTCGGTATATCATCGCAGTAGCTTTACATTCGACAGAAGATTAGCGTAACATAACTTCGAAAGGCGTTGAGGGTTCGATGGGTTTGTCTTACGGCCACAGGATGTTTAACTCGGGAGTTGGATCACGTCCCAAGCGCGGGCCGCGATTGGACCGGCGCGTCATCAACAAAAGTCACACACATCAGACCCTAACCATGCGGTCCGCCTTCGTTCTGAACCTTCGACGCTTCGTCACCTTCAACCCGTGGACTTTGCAATTCGGAAGATGCGATCGCAGCTTATGTGACGGCAGTATCCAGCTTCGAGAATTCAATGGACTTATTTATGACTACATCTGCGCCTATGCGTGAGCGTAGGAACCTGTGGATTCGAATCAATTCGAATCCCTTTTGCTCATCTTACAGAGAAAGCCCAAATAACATCCGTTTCCCATTTCAATCTTTCCTCAGAGGGCACCTTCGTTAATTGTAAAACCACTATTTCCTATTGTCAGAAGAATTCTTGCTTTGAAACGCCAGATGATCTTACCCGTCTATGAACAAATTCTGGCCATTTACAAGGCTCATCCTCGGCGTCGACAGGAGCACTACCACATCTCCGACTTCTGCGAATTGTGCTTCGCGGCCCTGCCGTTTCACGAAGTGGTCCCAAAGCTGACCTCCGATGCTGTTCTCCAACAGTCCCTCAACCATTTTAGTAAGCAGGAATCCAGGTGAGACGGCGTTCACTCGAATGTTGTGGCTACGCGCCTCGAGAGCAGCCTATGAAAGGATTAGCTATTTACATCTTCAACAAATATTGAAAAAGAACTTACGGTTTTTGAAATTCCTGGTACGGCATGTTTGGCGGCAGTGTATGCCCCCGTGCCTTGCATCGTCATCAATGAGTTCACGCTTGCGCAGTTTACGATTGAGCCTCGCTGCTCGACTCGACCGGCTTCACTAGATTCGCAAAGGATCTAAGTACCTTCTGACTGCGCACCGGCGTCCAAGTCTCTACTCACACTGCAATGGAGTCCTGCTTCATCATCTGCCGAAGCTCATGCTTCGTACACAGCATCACACCGTGCGTATTAACGTCGAAGGTTTTCTTCCACTTTTCGAAGTCCATATCAACGATTGAGCTGGAAGTACCACCGATTCCAGCAAAGTTGCTTTCCCGGTTAAGTGACTGTCCTATTTGCGAGCCTATCTGAGACTTACGCTGCATAATCGATACGGCCAAACTCCGCTACCGCTTTCGCAACAGCAGCTTCAACTTCGCTTTCTTTTGTGACATCCGCTCGGATGGTCAAACACTGCGGAAATGGATGAGACTTAGTTCAGATGGAAGCGGCATTCACGGAGATAGGACATGCCTTAGTTCCTTCAGCCTCCACAGCCTTCCTACCAGCAGCAAACGTCTCTTCATCCTGTATATCTACAATCACTACTCCCCTGGCTCCTTCTTTGGCGAATGATACTGCGATTGCATTACCCAGACCACGAGCTCCTCCGGTAATAAAAGCAACTCCAGGTGCCAAGGGGCTAGATCGGGGAGACATCTTTTCCAAAACGGCCCAGAAATTGCTTCAAAAGTCGAATTTAATCCTTTGTAAGTCAGAAAGAAAACGAAAGTAAATTTCTTTGGTTGTAACGTCTTTTCCTTCTCTGGTAGCTTGACCTTTTCAAGTGCCGATCGTTCCTTATGCGGGCGGAGTAGGCTTCGAAGAGGCGGGGTTTGCCTCAACTTTTCCGTTCAAATCTACGCCATTGAGCTTGGAGTATTTTGCTCTTAAGATAGTATGGAGAGAAAAGCACTGGTATTTTCATGTTCAGCTCGAACATCATCTGATTTCGTATCGGCCATTAAACTAATTTGAATATCAACCGTAGATATACCGAACCGTTGGAAGCTTCCGTTGCACAACTGGATTCCCCTTTACATTCACCAGTTGAACGCGTTGGATACGCGGGTATAACTTATCCTGCACCTGCACTAGTTGTAGAGCTCAGAAGATCTCAATTCCATGGGATTTGCGTCTATCTCGCTGCTCTCGAACTTCCAGAGCTAATGTCACGTGAAGTCAGTGCTCAACGAAGTTTGACAGACCACCTTATTTGCGCCCAAAATAACCCCGGTTTCTGAATACAAGTTTATAATGATTGGTGAACCGGTGACATCTCTTGTTCATTCCTAGAACATCGGCGTGTAGAGGCTTTATAATCTAAGCACCAGAGTTAGTCAGCACCCTTGCAGGACACCGGATCAGTTCATTTTCTACGTTAGTGGGATTCAAAAGTTAGAAGTATCCTCACGACCCGGAATTTCAGCAAACTTGAACCGATCTCCAGAAACAGAAGTCCAACATTGACAATAGATACTAGACGCAACCGCAATCTACAATGGCCAGCGAAACCGCAAATTTTGGCATTGATGTCTTTGCGAGATACAAACCTATCTCTCTAGATCCGTCAAATCCAAAACTGTCAGAGCAGCAAAGAAGTGATCTTCTATCGAACATCACACTTCTCAGAGACACAATTGTATATTTCACATCCACAGGAGCAGCAAGGGGTGTCAGCGGCCATACCGGAGGTCCATACGACACCGTTCCAGAGTTGTGCATACTTGAGGCTTTTTTCCAACACTCATCCGAAAAATTTATACCCATTGTGTATGATGAGTCCGGACACAGAGTCGCTACCCAGTACCTTCTAAGCGCTCTGCACAAGCACATGCCATTTGAGCATCTTCTCCATTACCGTGAAGCCAATTCAAAGTTGCCGGGCCATCCCGAACTTGGGCTCACACCAGGAGTCCAATTCAGCTCAGGTCGCTTGGGACACCTGTGGTCTTTCGTAAATGGTGTGTGCTTGGCTAATCCAGAGAAGACGGCATTCCTCTTGGGATCGGATGGATCTCAGCAGGAAGGAGATGATGCGGAAGCTGCTCGGCTTGCCGTGGCGCAGGGCTTGAACATTAAGCTCTTGATTGATGATAACGACGTCACCATTGCTGGCCATCCTTCAGAATATCTGAAAGGATATTCACTGGTGTCTACGTTGAGAGGACATGGATTGGAGGTGTTTGAAACTGCCGGAGAGGATATTGACCAACTTTACGCTTCCATTTGTAAGGCAGTCAGCCATGATGGACCAGCTGCTGTCATATCCAAGAGAAAAATGGCGCCCGGGATTAAAGGCCTGGAAGGTTCAACTCATGCCCATGATGTCATTCCAGTAAAGATTGCAACCGAATATCTGGAAGAGCGTGGTTACAACGAAGCCGTTGAGAAACTGATGGCGATCAAGCCAAATTCATTGGCATACCTTTACTCCGGATCCACGACAGAAAAATTCGCCAACCGCGTCATTTTCGGTGAATCCGTCGTAGCAGTACTGGATACTCTGTCGAAAGAGGAGGCAAAAAGAAGAGTTCTGGTCATCGATTCTGACCTCGAGGGCTCGACAGGACTCAGCGTTATTCACAAGAAGCGTCCGGAAGTGTTCTTGTCATCTGGAATCATGGAGCGCGGAAATTTTTCTGCAGCCGCAGGCTTCGGATCTGCAAAGGGCAAAGTTGGCGTCTTCTCTACCTTCTCAGCATTCTGTGAGATGATCATCTCGGAGATCACGATGGCGAGACTGAACTTTGCGAATGTTCTATGCCACTTTTCCCACTCGGGTGTCGATGAAATGGCAGATAATACTTGCCATTTTGGCCTCAACACTTTCTTTGCCGACAATGGACTGATTGATGGCGACACAACAAGGCTTTATTTCCCAGCGGACGCCAATCAAATGAGAGCATGCGTAAGCAAGGTGTTTTGGGACCAGGGAATTCGACTAGTCATGTCGACTCGAGCAAAATGTCCTCTGATCCTCAAAGAGCATTCTCAAGACCCGTATTACGGCGAGTCTTACGAGTTCATACCTGGCAAGGACGAATTCATTCGAGTTGGCACCGCAGGCTACGTGGTCGCGTTCGGCGAGATGGTCTACCGGGCATTGGATGCTGTCGACAGGCTTCGAAGCGAGGGTGTAGATGTTGGCCTCGTCAACAAGGCTACACTGAACGTTGTAGATGAAGATGCGTTGCGGAAGTATGGAACAACCTCATTTGTGTTAGTGGTTGAGTCGCTAAACCAGAAGACCGGCTTGGGTTCGAAGATGGGTACCTGGCTGTTAGAAAGGCAACTCACGCCGAAGTATAAATATATCGGCACGACAAAAGAAGGATGTGGTGGCTTGGGTGAGCAGATATTCCATCAAGGTCTTGATCCGCAGAGTGTTGTGAAGGCGATCCGAAGCTTGCTTTAGTCCGTCCTCACTGCCATATACGTATGTGCGAAATCAGCTCATTACACTTCTGTTTCTTAGTGTGCGGTCTCAGTCCGAGTTGGATTTTCTAAACAAACATACAAAATTGACAACGTTCTGACATGTAGAGTCACTTGAAGCTTCAAGTACACAATACTAGGATCAACTTTACTGGTTTACAGTTGGAAATACGGCCTAGAATCGGGATCCGTGTACTAATTTTGAGCTTGTTCTCTAACAAAATGCCCCTTGTCAGCTGGTTCTAACCACGGCATCACGTCCCGGATAGTGGTTGACTAGATGCTTCGGATTAACCCACAGCCGCATCGGACTTACAATGGCTCAACATCCCAACAACTCCTTGTCTTAATCTTTTCACGGCTTCATGGTCCTCCAAAAATGGCACTCACCCTATCGACCGCCATCAGTTGGTCTCTACACCTAGCCCTCCTTTTTCGCCGGCGAGCTTTTCCCCAGCTCGGTCATCTCACCCTTCCTCCCGAAATTGTTTTGATGATCGCGGAACACCTTAACAAGACCTCCCTCATGTGTCTTGCGCTGACTTGCCGGACATTCTTTCATCTTTGTTTCCCCCGGTCCCCGGAACTGACTCCACCTGAGAAGGAAGAGTTTCTGCTCCTCCTGGAGAAGGATGCGCCACATCTCTATTTCTGCCATTACTGTGTCGAGCTTCATCGATGGCGCAAGCGGTGGTTCCGTTCTTTTAACAATTTCCCTGAGCCCGATCTCCATTTGGGGACATTCTGCAAACAGAGACAGACCCCCTGGTTCCGCGAGTCACAGTATAGTCTCCCTTACCATCTTGCGCGCGTGGTGATGAATCGGCATTTCTATGGCGCTGCGCACGGTGTCCCCGTCCGGAAGCTGGAAATGCGTACTGTGGATTACTACAGCACCTCGGAAGAAAGGCTGCAGGATACCTGGCATGCCCGAATTATCAACGATCGACTTATGTTATCATCAGTCTACACTATACTTAACCGTCAGGGAGACGCGAAGGCGCTGAGGGAGTTCATTGACTCGAGTGGGCCTGGGCTATGCCGTCATCTATGTACTAAGAGTTGGGCGGGCTATGATGTCCGCCGTATTCCTGAGCTAACAATGGGCTCTTCTCCACCGGATTACTTCGCATCTTGTACCGGGTCCATCAAGTCATGCACCGTGTGTATGACAGACTACTGCATCGATATTGATTGGCACGGCAGAGCGAAGGGATGGATCATCAAGATTGTCACTTATCGGCAGCTTGGAACAGTGCGATCACCTTTCGATTGGAATTGGTATGTCATGGTGGAGTTTGGTCCACTGGATGTACTAAGATCGTCGAGATACCGGCCAGGAATCGTGAGGCACATATGGAGCACGGCCGATGAGGTGGTGCTAGAACCCGAGGGCGAGTGGGTCGGAGAACCTCAACTGCCGCCGTGGTCGGTATCAGTGAGGCAACAAAGCCTCCATCCTAGATATAGATAATCAGACTTCATCACACACTTGCATTCAGACTGGCTTCTTTTACAACTGGCGCAAGACCGAACTTCGTAGGTGGCAGGGAACGAGATATGGCAAAGACGGAGTAGGACCACTTCACAGGGGCACGCCGCTCATCACACAGGTACCTGGCAAGAAAATCTGGATGCGCAGATAACTTTGATGAACAAAATTCATTAACTACTACGAGCTCGTCTTAGCTTCGCCTGCTATAAGGCTACTAAACCCTAGCACCATGGTAAGGTGCGAGCTGATCGCTGGGGGAGGCCGGCTTGCGCCGACCCCCACCCCTCTGGACGCGGGAGGTGTCATCAGTCTAACTCCTGGATAAGACTGGAGTCCGTCATTGCCCGTTCGTGTCCGAAGACATTACTTGGACTCGGGAACATTGCCTGCATCCGTTCTCGTACCAGGACTTCGGTAGGAGCCATGCCAAGCAAGTTGACACGGGAGAGCTGACCGTAGGCTCTCTGGATCTTAAGGGTCTCCGGATCTTGAGGATCTCCGGATCTTGAGGGTCTCCGGATCTTGAGGGTCTCCATCTTTAGCTGTTTGAGTTCGGAAAGAATCTCACGAAGCACAGGCGTAGGCTCCTGCGAATCGATCCCAGATCCTTGGCCCGCCTGCTGGGTTTCACGATGAGTGGCCGCCGACAACCACAATTCGATCACCAACTCAACAAAGTGTACCCAAGACGACTGGGCAGCCGGCTCCCCAGGAGGTGCCAGTGCCTTCATAATCGACTCGACTTGCTTCGCAACAGCCTCCGGTTCGCCTCGGCGTTCGAAGTCTTCACGAAGTCCTCTGACGGCCGCAAGAAGATTTTGAGAATGAGCTGGAGTTTTGAACCAATCGGGCCTGCAGAGCCCAAGAAAAGCGACACAAAAAGAGAAGAAGGTGAAGGCGGCCCCAATCGTTGTCCAAACGCTGGTGAACACAAGGAAAAAGCTTTCGTCAGGCATGATCGTCGTTAATATCGAAAAGTGTGCGGAAACTGAGAAGAGAAGAGAGAGAATCAAAGAAATGGGGGAGCGTTTGTTATTCCAGTCTCTGGCACACATTGGTTCCTACCCTTAAGCTCCTGCTCTTGGGCAAGAACCTGCCTACCTAACGTGTTCTCTTTCCGCATGAAAGCTGTGCCGGGAATGAATGGTTATGAATTTCAACTAGCAGGTGCGTGACGCTCAACCGGTGAAAGCATGAGCGTTGACAAAAGCTCGAGGTAGTTCTGGCCTGGCCGAGACCACCTTTGTTACAAGACGAATAGCAATTACCTTTTTCATGATGCAGAGATGCTATCATCAACGCAAGATAGCCTGAGGTGACCACCATTAGCTACTTCCGTGGGTAGTTTGCGTGCAACATGGCCAGCTGAATTGGGATAGATTGTGACCGGCGGAAGTGCGAGTGCGGTATACCGTAAAGTACGATACCAGCCGAGAATTGGCGACAAGCTATCATTAGAGACGTTGGTGAGCATTTAGTTTGATAACGAACGACTGAAATTGGAGGCCCATCTGCCATCAGATAGAAAGAAGAAGTTGGGATAAGCAGAATGGACGTGTTTTCCTAAGAGTTCTATCCCGTCATCTGATAGGTCGGTTCACGCGGGAATTTCCTTAGTCCAGCGGGCTGGCGCGGGATTCGCCTCTGCGCAGCGCGGAAGAAAAGGGGCCGTTAGATCATGCAGCAAAACTTCATTTAATAGACTGCAAGGCCTCAACATTTAGAAGAAAACGGGTGGCTATTGTAGTTCCCATTTCTGCTTGAATTCTGTGTACGGTATCATGCAGCCACGCTTCGTTTTATGGACTACAAGGCCTCGAAATCCGACTTTCCAAGTACGAGGCCCTGGTTAGGATCTTCAACCATGATATATGACGCAGCCCGAGACGAAAGCTGATGGCCATGGCCTGTGGTATAATGTAAGGCATTCCAAATGCGCCTTCACGGTACCTAGTATTCATCATTTCACCCCCATCCGCAGGGTTACGGTTATAGTAAATCACAATCGTGCGCACTCTGTATCCCTCGCTGTCCAATTCTCTTTCTCGACTTTGCCACGTTATCTGCGCTTTCAATTACTCTGACTCAGGGTGACTGCAATGTTGGTACAATTAGATCTCGTACGAGTGGCTTAACCAGTTCTCCAACACCAGGTCACCTTTCGCCAGCGTACAAACCTCATGCGGTCGAAACTACGACCTGAGCGCACGTTGTAGCTGCGAACATATGAGAACCCGGAAGGGGCTCTTTATAAATGAAAATACAGCTCAGAGATATGCTGGACTTAACTCAGATGGGGAGGCTGCTGAGCACCGTGGTGCTAATCAGTCTGGCATCGCTTTCGACGGCTTTGACTCCAGGTCAGTGAATGATAGGACAATTATCACCCAAGCAGGCGCTTATGTCAATCTCAGCGACTACTACGGTACATTATAACTGTAGCAGGTTGCCATCATCGACACCTAGCGGCTGTTCATCGACTACAAACAGCATCTTATCAAGCCTCTTGTCATGTCCGGATGGAGCTCCAACCGTACTTGACTGCGAGTATTCCGCCGACGTTGTCATACTTTATTTCTTACCTACAACCATCAATGTCATTGCTGCAACCGTTTATTACGACGTCAGCCCACCGTACACACTGACCAACAATCTTTCTTCCTACTATAGCTCGATTGCACACGCGCTCGTTCCACCCCCCCCCCCCCCAAACCTTAGGCGAAGGAGTAGGAACTGCGCAGACAACTGTTGGCCTGGCCTTTACCACACCCGATATTCAGTACCAAGGAGTTTTCAGTGAGACGGTAGACTTAAACTATAGCACGCTAGTCACTTTTTTTCCGCCGACGGCGTACATGGAAGCTAACATCGATGAAATAGACATCACATACTACTGCTATGGCACTTTGGCAGGCTCAACATTCAATTCCTCACTCGAGACGGAGTTGGCTCCCACAGTCTACTTTATAACTGCTCCGCTACCGATCTCTGACTCACTCTGGGGTAACGGGTCAGCCCTGGCCAACCTCCCAGAGGTAATAACGACCGAAGTCCCTGCATTCGACGTCGTCTTCCACAGCGAAAACCCAGACTTGCCCTGGTGTACAGACTCTCTCAACGGCTATCCATCTCCTCTGGTCATCGTCAACCAGTTGACAACTACAATTGGCTCCGCGGCGTCGGAGGGCGCAAGCTCCGGCGCAAGTCAGCCTCTGAACATGGGCAACGCTGGGCCTTTAGTATCATTTGGCAGTTCGACGAGCTCTGGCAGTTCGACGAGCCCTGAGAGTTCAACGAGCTCTGCCGACTCGAGCTGCAGTTCTTGTTCGTCCAGTCCATCCGCAGGCGTGGGTGACTACATCATGAGTGGAATAGGCGGCTTCTGGGGCAACAACACCGCTACAGCCTGGGCCTTTGTTAGGCCGACAGCGAACCAAACAACGAATGGGACAGCTACTGGATACACTGGCCTGTTAGCGACGGGTGCGGCGAATGGTATTATTGTTGGGGATAGGATGGTGGTGATCATGAGTTGGCTCTGTGGTCTTGTTATTGGCACTATGATGGTAATGTAAGGGCCGCCACGAAGTATGAACGCAATTAATGGTAATAGCCGGAGGCACGTCTATTATGCGCCTTAAGACGGCTGCTGGCAGTAGGGCGATTGCTGGTAACGGGATGGGAATCGCGGTCATAATGAGGTTGCTGGCCTCAATTTCAGCGCGGCATGCGCCGACTAGTAAACTTCTATGAAATGAAGGGATGCTAGGGCGAGAAGTCGTTCTAAGAATGCCCATCCGCGTTGGAAGAGAGGGCTATTGTCAGTAGGTTCGCCGCTGAGACTTGTGTGAGACGATATTAAGCTCTCAATCTCTAGCGAATACCTTATCTACCTAAGAGTTCCCAATCGAAAGATCTAGCTAAACGTAAGTACATCTATTGGAGAGAAACCCCTTATTGAAAGAAGGTGCTCTTATAAAATAAATAGTAAGAAAAGAGCTGGAGAACATATCCGCCACTTTAGATAACTATTCTAACTACCATTAACATGTCTTTTCTCCGCGCTGTCGTTACGAGAAGCCGGAGCTCGTGTTTTGAACTTCAGTCTGCGGTTCCACAACGTCGCTCCCGTCGCGATCCCTCGAGCTGTCCCCGCCCTCAACATGTTGGCTGCCTATTTCCCTTCTATCCCGTTGGACTAGAGGGATAGCCTCGGACGTTCTCTGAGGTACCTCATAGAGTGTGACGTTCTCATACCGTCCTTCTTCTATCTGTATCCTTGGCAACTTCCGCATGACTTTCCTGACCTCACATACGTTTGCGGTCGATCCGAGTCTTTCTACTATGTGAGAGAATGATTGTGTTCCTTGTTGGTTGCTTGCATTATTCCCTGAATATAACGCCGCGTCGACGGGTGGGAAACCGGAAGAGATGAACTTCAATGTGGGCTTTTGAAGCAGAATCCATAGAAGCATGCACCCGGGCCACAGGACCATTATACCGCCGACAGCGTAGAAGACATACATAGTCCAGTGCTGACCCACGAATCTGTAACTGATATTCGTAGCGGAGGCGTTAGTGAGGAGGGTGTCGGGCATGGGGAAATCCTTGCAGTTGAGATTAGACCAGAGTTGTTGCGGGAGGCTTTGGCATGTTGCATTGGACCACTGGTAAGCGGTGACTGAGAAGAGGAGTGGAATGGTCAAGAAATTCTTAAGGAGGAAGAGAGGGCTCTGCTGATCCTTGCTGAATCGGTCTTCGTAGAGGCGAAGGTACCAGCCAAGCGAAAATAAGACCGACTTCATCATGAAAATGTCCTCAGGAGAGGTGGAGTTATCTTTGAACAGCTTGTTCCAAATTGCTTGGTAAATTCCTGGATCAATGGAGTACGGCTCTATGTCTGAAGTCTTAACGGAATTAAGGATGGAAAGATTTTCACGGCTGTATGTTGTCGAGGCACTCTGCCAAGAAGTTGTCAACATGATCGTCTGATCGGGCCGTTCTGACCACTGGCCTTGGGTGGAACACGTCTGATTTGAGGAACTTGAAGGACTATTATACACACTCGACGGACATATAGTCCATCCTGCTCAATCGTGAGATACTGTAGAAATAGACAACTCGTGATTTCGCTCACCAATGATTAGGGAGGATTCGTACGATTGAATACATATTTGGATGCCATCGACTGTCACATTGGTGGTGGCTTCGCTGTACAGCTCACAATCCGTTTGGGTGTCAAAGGTTTGGTTCGCGGGTGGAGGTGAGAACTGCACGTTGAGGCCCGGCGCATCTTGAAGAACGACGGCCTCGACTCCGCTGAACTGCCCACCTTCAAGCAAGGACACGTTCAGGTTCTGACCGTAGAGTCTAGCCAATTCCAGGCCACCTGGAATGAAGAATGATGTGCAATTATTAGAACAGTTCGAAACGGACTGCCCAATAACGTATAGTGATACCCCCAGTAGACTCGATATCCAAGATGTGAAATAGGTCGAGAACACAGAGGTAGGAATCACTTGAAGCACTGGTGTCTCCATTGGCATCAATCCGGCATATACGGTAGTGTTTCCGCCCGTAGGGAGGTAAAGGTACTCAAATGTTGCGTCAACTGCGTGGACGAATTAGTTGCGGGACCAGATTGCAGTGGGCGTCTTACACACATTTCAGGACGTTACCGAGGAATAGTGATAAGAAAGGGAGCAACAGCCTATCATTCGATCAGACCAAGGCTCCTGACGATAGTTGGCAGCGTCAGGTACCTATGCAGCGTCCACAATAAGTGCTTACCCGGCAGGGTCGCCAAGATGAAGGATCCCACCCATTGAGTCGCCGAGTTTAACTGAAGAAACATCGGAATGGATATACCTCCTGCTCGCGAAGCCAGTTGCCAGAGCAGAACATCTGGAATATCCACGAGGAAATATTGGGTAACCTGAGCGAAAGCCTGACAGAGGACGGACACGACTAAGTTCGCATGAGGCGGCGAGAACAGGGTACGGGGGATATGCGGATCCGTAACCAATAGAACCTCGTAGACATACAAGAAGAGGAGGACCGTACACAAAACGGAAAGGAGCCAGAGCGCGAATTTCCATTTTAACTGTCGGAATTTTGCCGAGCGCCTCGCCCGCTGGTTGGGGTCGCGAGAGAAAAAGTTCTGACTAATATCGGTATCAGCCATCGTATCTGGGCAAACTTTGGGGATTTGTTCTTATTGATTTGTGGTCTGTCGAAGCCGGACAAGGGTGCAGCGGTGCAATGCGCAGAAGTGGGCAAATATATCCATCCCGTCACCAAGCTTCGGTGGGCGTAAGGCAAAAAGCAGGCTGATGTTGAAACCGTATACGGAGTAGATGGCTACCAGGCAGACATGGTATTCAGCCTCAACTACCGCAATATTGCCTCGTACGTCAGATCGGACGATGAACTGGGTCACCGTAAGGTGGAGTGTTACGTGGAAGAAACGCCTCCATGGTGAAAGGGGTTTCTCCGCTCCCTCGATCGGTTAGGGGAGACATCATAAATCAAGAACAGAAATACCATACGCCTCCTTTAACACAGCGGGCATCCTAAAATGACTCGAAAATGTACAAAGCGTAGCGACCACGCACGGATTACGGCTTTGCTCGCGATCCAAGGCCAGCTGGCATTCCGGGATAGATGAGTCGCAATGGTCCGAATTTGACGTGGGATGGAGGCCGATTCGATTTGAGGATTGGTGGCGCCGGCGACGTAATAGACCTAAGCGCGATGCTTCATTTGAGGAAGCAAATGGATGAGATTATACAAGGGTGAATCCACCAATATAGATTTCGATAAAAAAGTAAACATCCAATTCAGCCGCAATTTCACCTCGAATTATAAGTATTTTAGCAGTTATTGGTTACTGATGAAATCGCAGTAGGAAAGTGATACTCCTTTGCGCCCCTAGTGGTTGGTTCTCCGCTAGGACATTGAGATGGTTTCTGCATGATCGGAACTGTGGTGTTGTATGAATCTTGTCCCTCCCAGCTTGAAGCTACCTACTAGGGCGTGAGGCTTTCAGCTACCCGCTGACTAGAGTAAATGTGTCTGCCTACCAGCTCGCACGGCCTCAACACCATGCTCAGAGGTGCACAACCCAAGTTGCTAGGGGCTATGATGGCAGTGCATTGAAGTCGTTGAAGCACACCACAGAAGCAGACCGTGAAACTAACTAGTATCGGTGACCGACCGGGTTATGGTTGGGACTCTCGGTGAAGGAGCTCGCAGCCGTGTTTCCCGCAACGTTGCAATCCGGGATTAAGATCACAGCAGCAGCCTTTCCCATTATTATCACAGTCCCAACAGCAAAGCGCCGTGCCAGAAAAATAGGGAAGACCCCAACAGTAGTAATGCCCAGCCTATTCCTGGTAAGCTCCAACATCTTTTTATGATAGAGATTTCCACAAACTTTCGTAATACAACAAGCTAGTGTTTGGTTCGCTCGTTCGCGAGAACACTCGTCTGGAGACTTGACTTTCTCTAATTACAACTAGCTTAGTTTATATCACAAGAAATTGTTAGAGTGCTCACCAGAACAGTGCGGACCGCCTTCGCCATTAACATACTGACAACAGTATAATTCTCCACCATTCTCGCACTCAAATAGGCTCGGTATTTGCAAGATAACTCTTTGGTTGGCATAAACGAGGCTGAGAGAAAAGAAATAGCAGACTAAGAAAGAAAAAGAGCCCATAGTTACTTAAGGAACCTAAGGTAAGTTGCAGTTCACGTCAACGGCTGTAGTATCAAAGGAAGCTTGGAGTGGACAAGTTATGGCTTTGGCCCCTGGAACTACGCCGCAATAACTCTTGAAACACCGCAGAAAGATCCCTACTTTGTGATGCGGAAGCATCTTTACGTCGTAGAAGGATCCTTACGCTATACTCTAATTGGATAACGCCTCTGTATCGCTGGTCACTGCTTTGGCCGATTTGCATATATTACAATCTGCATCTGCATGCCCATATCAACTCTCACATTTTGTTGTGTCATTGGCCTTATTTCGAAGTGATATATGCTGGATTAGTCGGTTTGTTGTCAAGGTAGTGTGGTGTAATTGATTATCACATCTGCTTAACACTTGGTTCGCAGATGGTCGCCGGTTGAGTCCGAGCGCGATCAAGTTATTCTCTCGGCTTTCTCTTTTGAGCCTTGTTTCGCTAGCAATTGTCCAGAAAGTAGAGTGTATTGATTTTTGGGAATTACAAGTTGAATGCCTTGCAAACACCCTGAATTGCCGACTTCGGCTTTCTGTTGAATGCTTCAAAGGCTTAGGAGAAATGCAGCTATCCTGACGACCATCATTGGTGGAATAATGTGGGCCGCGCCACAAGGCTACGATATCAAAAGGTCCCCAATGTTGAAGAGCGTGCTTGCTTTGGCTTGGTAACCTTAAACAGATGCAATGAACGGGGAACGAAGATGAAGGAATGTTGAACAGAATTTCCCTTCTACATTGCTGTGGATACTTCTCCGTGATAGTACAGCGAGAGCATCCGCAATTGGACCGTTGATGTGGCGGATGATTGCATCGAAAATCAGTACTGCCCAACGCAAATCGGAAAGCCGTTGCCATCGGATAACCCCGATCGACAACGTGCAGATTAACCGCGCCCCGATTTTCTTCCACCTGGTCGTCACCATGATGCGTGGAAGCTCGACTGGACCCTACCTAGCCGGCCCAAGCTCAAAAGTGGGACGTGACAGCCGCGGGGGAGAAAAATGTGCTGGAAATAAATCAGCGTCGATTCCCACCAGACGCGACTGCCATAATTTATCCTGCAATTGAACCCTTTCTCCTTTCTTTCTCTAGTGTTCGAAGAGTACAATTGATTTCCGAGATGCCTTATCCAGAGACCGCCGAGGGTTTCATGGTCAATGATCAAAAGAATTGGAGCACCTTCACCAAGCAAGAAGTCAGTACATCACGCAAAGCCAGAAACTCTGCAATGGAAGCTTACAGCCTCTCCAGTTCAAGCTGAAGAGATTTGAAGATTTTGACATCGACGTCGCAATTGACGCTTGTGGAGTGTGCGGTAGCGATGTTCACAAGATCAACGGCGGATGGGGCGAAGCTCCAATGCCACTTTGCGTCGGGCACGAGATTGTTGGAAAAGTCGTGAAAACAGGTCCCAAAGTGACAACGGTTAAAGTCGGCGACCGCGTGGGCGTCGGCGCCCAGATTGGTGCAGATTTGACGTGCGATGTCTGCAAGGCAAACGAGGAAACTTGTAAGGCGCTTCATGATCGCCATGTAGACGAACATCGGTGTCTGACTGTCGCATAGACTGCCCAAATGCCCTCGATACCTACGGTGGCACGTATCCTGACGGAACTATTACCCAGGGTGGTTACAGCAGTCATATTCGAGCCCATGAGTATTTCGTCTTCCCGGTCCCGGACAACATACCAACGGAGCTAGCAGCGCCCATGTTGTGCGCCGGAATCACCTGCTATAGTCCACTCGTTCGCCTGGGCGCAGGACCAGGCAAAAAGGTGGGAATTGTCGGCATCGGCGGGTTGGGCCACTTTGGAATCCTCTTTGCGAATGCGCTGGGTGCGGAGGTTTACGCGCTGTCACATTCGCCGAGGAAGAAGGAAGATGCGTTGAAGTTGGGAGCGAAGCACTTCATCGACACCAGCCAGAAGGACTGGCATAAGCCGCTCGCTTTCAAATTGGACTTCATCATCAATACGGCGGACGCGACGCATAAGTTTAACCTGAAGGAGTACTTCTCGACACTGAAGGTCATGGGTAAATTCCATAATGTCGGTATGCCAGACCACCCAATTGAGAAGCTTATGCTGCAAGATTTCTGTGGCAACTGCTGCTATCTTGGAACGAGCCACCTTGGCAACAGAGCTGAAATGCTTGCAATGCTAGACCTGGCTAGTAAGCAGAACATCAAGAGCTGGGTGGAAACCGTCGATATTAGCGAAGAAGGATGCAAGCAAGTAGTAGAAAGAGTGTACAAAGGCGATGTCAGGTACCGCTTCACTCTTGTCAATTATGACAAGCAGTTTGGCAAACGCGCTTAGAGAGACGGAGAGAAGGCTGGACTTACCATTAGCACGCTGTGATTCTGGGGAACGAGAGCATCAGCTGGCGCAAACTATTTAGGAATTTGTGCAAATACTTGGAAATCCTAGAAGGATTAATTGACAGTAAAGATACTTTCATTTCTTGAACTCATTTACACCTTTGGTCTTCGTCACCGTACAATACGCTCTGTCTCTCCATCAATCCTATCATTCAACGAAGATCCGTTCAATATCATGTGATTAGCATAATGGTACACATTAGACGTCCCGCTAAAAGACGACAAGAAGCTGTTCATATACCTGGTATCCCGGGTTGCCGTGTTTTCCAATAACGCCGATGCATTGGTATACACTAATTCAAACAGTGGTAGGGGTATAATACGATGCAACTTTGTAAATCGGAAAGAGTTAGACGGCCAACGTTCACGTTCCAACCAACACTACTGCGAATATGCAGAGTAGTAATGCGAACACGTCGTTGAATCCGATTGAAACGGCCTCGCTCTTGGCTGTCGGGACAGGTGCTGTAGGGGACGCGGTTGAGCTAGTCGAGCTGCTTTTGGAGGAGGTAGATGTCGTAAAAGAGGTCGAGGAGGTAAGCGTGCTTGAAGCTGTTGACGACGAAGCAGCTTTCGATAGACTCGCGCTCCCGCTGGACCCAATAGACGAGGTAGCGGAAGACACGCTAGATCCAGTTGACGAAACTGTAAAGGATGTGCTCGATACTGCGCTTCCTACGGCGGATGAAGCTGCACTCGCTGGCGATGAGGCACTGGATACGGCGCTGCCAGTGCCAGAAGCAGCTACGCTGCCCGACGCCGACGCCGATGCTGATGCGGACGCTGAGGTGGTTGCAGTGGCGGCTGAGGCGGCACTGTTCGCGCTTATCAGTGAGCTCAAGGCCGAATGGAACACCGACTCAGCATTCAGCGGTGAGCTTGATTGACTAAGCGCGATTTCGGTTTGAACAGAAGTTGAGGGCTGGCCACCGCTGTTGGACGATATCGACGCTGGGACCACCGCTACAGCACTGGAAGCGCTCGCGAGAGGTGACAGAGGTGAGGTTATGACAGACTGGGTGTTAAGTGCGCCCGAAGATGATGCAGCAGTCGTCGCAACGACTGGAACGACAACGCTAATCCCCGTCGTGGACAGAACCACCGATGCAGAGCCCGAGAGGATTGAATTGGCGTTGCTTTCGATAGATGATAGTTCAGATGCGGCACTTGATGCTGCAGCTGTGACAATCATCCCTGGTGCTGTCTCTGTGATGGTAATGGCGATGGTCTCGGTTTGACCTGAGAAGGCTGGTAGTGTTATCGACGTGACATATCCTTACCTTCTGTTAGATACAGAGCCATGAATGATCCTAGACATGATATACGTACCATCGATGGTAATAGGAATGATCACTTCCGCCCCCGAAGGCGAATCTTGCGCAACGACCAACAGAGGAATCGCGGTCAGCAGAAACTGATGTGAGAACCGCATCTTGAACCAGGGCTGAGTTCAGGACAGAAAAGACAGAAATTTCTCCAGGATTCAGGGCGTTGAGTGGTAAGCTAAAGAACAGGGTAATTGAGGTCCATGATGTTCGAATATAAAGTTTTCGAAAATAATGAGGTTGACTGTGAAAATTAGGAGGTTGATGAAGGCTGGGAAGCCGTGGTTCGGGTAAAGTCACTATACAAAACCCTGGTATATTCGAGCGCTACAATTGGCTTAATTGTTTTGAATTTTGTGATATTATAGATCATTGGTTCTTACATCGCTTTAAGTTCGTTTGGAGTTTGCTTAAAGCAAGATTTCTCTTGCTAAAATTCTTGGTGTTGAAGGTTTGAACAGCGTCTAGCGAGTGCGCACGGACCCTTGCGTGGTTGGGAGTCAGCCAACCACCGACTTCCACTGCCTCGAAACTCAACAACTGCAAACGTGGGATTCTTGTATCGTTGTCACATCTGCCCAGATCGCCTGATGTGATTTCAGCTTTGATAAAGTTGTCAAAAAGATGTGTCCTTGCCACGTTGTGAAAGCTTACGGAGCAGCCATCAAAGGCGCAGAGAAATCCAAAGGTATGCCGGATATTTTAATGCTTCTACAGTATTGCCACCGATAGGCTCAACCTAACAGGCTTGAGATCCTAAAAATTGGTTTTTGGTCGTGTCTCTAAATAAACATCCAATTGCAATGGCAACTACCTCTTCCCCGCAGAAAGCTGATGCGGGGTGATTCCCTCGCGAATCCTCCAAAACGAGTAATCCGGGAGCGGCTCCACTGGTTACCAGACCCAATGACGCAAGGAGAGTGCTCGCAAAAGGATGACAATATAATTTTAAATCCGACGATTTCCACGTTCCATTTTACCTTAACATCGCTTTCAGCGCTGAATTCGAACTTTGACTGTCATTCCATTAATATTCCTCCAAGCCCGTTGTACTATTTGATCACCATGACGCAGAAGACGATGAAAGCAGTCCGATTTCATGGACAACGCGATCTCCGCCTAGAAGACGTGCCAATCCCAGAGCTCAAAAAAGGTCAAGTCAAGCTGAAGCCTGCCTGGGTGGGAATATGCGGTTCAGACCTTCACGAGTATCTCGGAGGCGCTAATCTGTGCCCGACCAGTCCGCATCCGATCACGGGCGAGCAGGTGCCAGTGACGTTCGGCCACGAGTTCAGCGGTGTGGTGGAAGAAGTCGGCGAGGGCGTGACCAAGTTCAAGAAAGGCGACGCGGTGGTGGTTCAACCGATCATCTATGATGGGACGTGTGGTGCCTGCAAAGCCGGGCAGATCAATTGCTGCTACAAGAACGGATTCGTCGGACTCAGCGGCTATGGTGGAGGTCTGTCAGAGCACGTCGTCTTGGACGAGTCGTTTCTGTATCATCTGCCGAAGAACATCCCACTCGACATCGGCGCCCTCGTTGAGCCTTTGGCGGTCGCATGGCATGCCGTTGACATGGCAGACCTTAAGGGTGGCGAGTCTGTACTCGTACTAGGTGGTGGGCCAATAGGATTGTCGGTCATTCAGGTTCTTAAGGCACGCGGCGTCAAGAAAGTTATCTGCTCGGAGGTTGCAGAGAAGAGAAAAGAATACGCGAGGCAATTCGGAGCTGATTACATTTTAGATCCGACAAAGGAGGATGTAGTAAAGCGATGCAGGGATTTGTGCGAAGATCAAGGTGTTCATATCGTTTTCGACGCTGCAGGTGTTCAGGCTGGTCTGGATCAAGCCATCGAGGCCGTACGAGCCCGAGGATTGATCGTCAACATCGCAGTGTGGGAGAAACCTTGCAGCATAGACGTCAATAAGCTTGTCTTTAAAGAGAGAAAGTACCTTGGCATAGCTACTTATGTCAATGGTGATTTTGAGGGTGTAATGGATGCGATCTCATCTGGTAGAATGAAACCAGAAGGAATGATAACGAAGAGAATCAAGCTGGACGAAGTTGAGAAAGAAGGATTTTATGCCTTGATAAACGACAAAGCGAACCAGGTAAAGATACTGGTGGAAGTTGGTGGTTAGGCATAAATACATATTGCAATGGAGATCTACTCAACACTAGCGGACAAGAGACATTCCGCTCTGCCATCGTTAGGCCACTTCTAACCGGCACTCTAAAGGGTATCTTGTGAATTATAAACGCAATGAGGGCCACACCATGCTTCAGATGTTAATGAATATCGTCAGAACGTTTCCCGGTCCAGCATCAAACCTACGGTGCTGGGCAGCTTTGGCACTGTTGTGCTTTGCGTGACATCCTCGCGGATTCAAAAGGTTAACATGAGATACTACTGCGTCGGAATGACTTTTTCGGTTCCACCTTTCGATTAAGCACCTCTACTTCTTCTACCTCTCCTCCAAGCCTCATCCAGCTCCCGTGCACGCTGTGTTGCCTCCCAACGTTGTCGTGCAGTGGCTTCCATCTGACTCTGGGCATAGTCAGGCAGTTCATCGTCACTGCCGGCTAGATCCCCCGAATCATGGAGACCAAGTAAGGCCTCCGCAGCTAATTGTGTTCGACTCGGTTGGACTGTCAACACTTGTGGCTCTGTTTGCCGCGGAGGTAAGGACTGAGCACGTGCCGGGGACGACACAGACGTAGTCATAGGCCCCGCTTGCGCAGTATCTTCTCGAGGCACCGGTGGTAGTGGAGCATCGAGTCGACTGGGAGTGACTCTTCCTGTCGGTGTTGGTTCACGTACAAAGGGAGCGTCGGTGATCCCTCCAATATTCAATGACGATGTTGCCTCAGCGAACAACGCAAAGTCCATCGGGGATTCAAACGCATCCGCAGCGCTTTCACTATCGCGCCGTTCAGGTAGTGCCGAGGTGCTGACGCTTCTCGCCATTCGGCCTGGGTCGGACGAACTGGTGAATGCTCTCAACCCGCCAGTTCGCGTGGCTGACGGTTGAGGAGATGATGGCGATATGAAACTCACAGGTGAGTCGCTGAAGCTACGATCTGTGGCCCGAAAAGCCACGGGACTAATTATTGCAGATTGCCGTGGATCTACGACCGTGCTTCTATATGGAGCAGTTGTTGACACAAAGTCAGACCGAGGGGCGTCATGAGCTGATGGTGAAATTGTAGAGGGTTGTTGGGTTACCTGCGTGGTGGTGGTTGGAGCTGCAACAGCAGGAAATGATGTGATTGCTGAAGGTGCTGATTGTGGGAACGATGAGGATGGATTTGGAGAGTAGGCAATGTATTGGGGATTTTGTTCAGGCGAAGGAACATATGAGCTGTCCGCGGTATGGTGACGCCGTATCAACGAGCTAAGTCTCGTGGGACGGCGGCGTATGTGACCAGCTGGTGGCGATTGCAGCCGTGCGCCTGAGTCGGCCAAAGCGCCTGATTGCGTTGGCGTAACAGGCGGCGATGCAGCTGATACAGATCGTCGAAGCTGCCGGGGAGATTCGACAGAAGTATCAGTCTGCTGCGAATCCTGAGAATTAGATGGTGCGCGACGCCGTCCCCAAAGCGGTGAAGTTGGTTGCCATGACTTTCCGGACGGGGCCATGTGGTCGGGCCAAAGATAGTTATCACGCGCGACGGATCGATATAGCTGGAGGTTGGAAGTGTACATGTAAGAAGTAGAAGGTAAAGGAAAGTGCGCCGGGACAAACTCGATGGTCCAAGGTTGCATTGCTGAGTGATTGCGGGACGATGCAGGGTGCGGAAGCTTAGACATTAGGTAGGCAGGCTAGATGAGGAGCGGAGTGGACCGTAAAAATGAACGACTAGGGCTGTAGCGATCAGACGCATGGCGGTCATCCAACATGTAGTAATAACAGGAGATACGAGCTAGAGGCGTGGGTGGATGAGCAATTGACAGTCGGTGAAGAGTTTGGACGAGTTCAGCAATCCCACACGATCCGCAGGCTGTTATAGAAAGAGCTGCGACGGCTGTGTTTCTACAGCTTCAGCCGTGCGCTGGGGAAATGGCAGTGGTGCGATGAAGCCGTCCCTCGATTTACAGCGTCGCGCGATGGGGGTGCCGTGTTCTGGAACAGGAGAATGGTTGATTTCTTGGCCCGGGCGAAGGCTTTGGGGAATTGCTTGATGGGTGAAACGGCGCGGAAATGCGAAGTTGGGAAAGTCTTCTCGAAGTTCGCGATCAGCATCAAGGGTGCATTCGGCTTTGCTCGAGTGTGAATGGTGCTTTGATTCGTATTGACAAAGACGGGCCACCATCATTCGCTTTGACGACGCCACGAAGACGTCCATGTCAGGCGAAATGGAGACGGGAGGCGGAATGCAATTGGAATTTGCTTCCGCAAACGGTCGCAGTCGTCCCGCGAGGATCAAAGCGGTTTCGCGGTGGCATCGTCGAGACCAAGCTAAGCCTCACTCGCGTCTGCTATATTTGGCCTGGAACATCTGACCTCACTTAAGTTTCTGTGGATGAGACCTCAATCGGCGGTGATTTATCAAATTATGGGGTGCGCCGGCACCTTGGACCTGCTACCCTAAATCTTACAGTTGCAGAATCGGACCCAAACTCCACACCTCGCACGCGCACTGGTCTCGTGGGCCTGGGAGGAGTATCGTCGAGCCTGCTCCCTCCGAGATGAAGTAAAATAGCTCTGGCACAGGATTGCGCCCGCCAATCGTATTCCGGACATTGCGCCGAAGCTAAATGGGGTCGAATTCCTCAATGCAAGGCTTTGGATCGGCGGGCCTGCAGCTGCCCTTGTGCTGGCCGCACATAACAACCAATTCGCGAGCCCAGTATACGGATGATACGGGCGCAATCATGTTGCCTTCTGTCGCTGATGGCCCCCTTTTCTCCAATGCAACCGATCGCCCCGCCGACTTCGCTGTGGCGACCGTTCGCAGGGAGAAGGCGTCGGCCGTGGGCAGAGGCGTTTGATGCTATGCTATTCTTAGACCCGCCCCAGCAGCGATCAAAAAGGGTTCGGGCCCGCGTCATATTTTGTCCGGCAAATGCGGCGGCGAATCAGCTTGGCCCTGATCAAATCCAACGCGAGCGGTCAAGTCCACGGGAACCATCTTCTACAGCTTAGAATCCTAAGTAAGCACATTGAACTCAAGAGGGAAGTTGTTGTATTCTTTGGTCGGTTATATCAAATTATAATTAGACGTCTGGTGGGGGGCTGCTTTAAGCGTCAGCCTCGGTATACGATAAGCAAACAACACGTAAACTATCGATGCTAGTCATGCGCCCTCATCGATCAATTCAAGTCGCCAGCTAATGTTCTAAGTTGTGGTACCGTGTATTCATCCGTCATTTCAATGGTTCGATTTCAAAAGTTTGTTTGCGGGCACCAGAACGCCGAGCTGAGACTCCTGACAATCCCTGATTATCAAACAATGAACTCAGCCTCGCGGCTGAAGCCGCCTCAGCCTTGCCTGTTTTAACACCGCGAACTAAAATGGTTCCTGAATCCTAAGGGAAATAGAAACAATGAATCAACATGACACCAGCCTCGCCGTTCCGCTGGCAACAATCGGTGAGATCCAAACAGGTATAGCCTCCGCTGTACATACAACATCCGCCCATATTGCACGGCCTGATTGCGCAGAAGTTGGCGTTCTCACCGTCGCAGCTCGCCTAGGCATCGCAAATTTTGGAATAGACGGAGCGGGTGATTTGGCTGAGACTGACATTTGCCGCGTCGGAGCATACTTCGGCGTGACATCAATTCTTACAGCTTTCTGCGGCACCGCAGCTTCGATTTGCGGCTGAGGGTACCTCGACACTGGCGTAGCTGAGGGAACCGGCTCTTTCGGTGTTGCCGAGGGGTTTCTCAAGGGAGAATGTTCTGTGGGAACCTTGGGACTCTCGATGTGCTCTTTGAATTTCGAACCCCGTCGCTGAAGAACAGGTCTTGTATCGATGGAAAGTTTTGGAGGCGTTTCTAGACGTTCTGAAGATGGATGTGGAGCTTGTGTTGGCGCTGCCTTCAGCGTATAGTCCTTCGTTAACATAATTGGAGATACGTTATCCTCCGTCCCCTCGAAACGCGTCGGTGTAATTTGAGGGGCGTTTGGGATCCTCGGCGTAGCATTATTTGGATATATTACTGATGGTCGCCGTGAACTCCGTGGTGGAATATTGACCGGTTGGGGGGCCGGTGGTTGGCTTTCTGCCTCCGACGCATCCAAAAAGGTGCGCTCGAATGTGGGCGCCATAGCATCTGATAACACAGTGGATTCGATCCTCGGGACCGGCGGCAATTGCTTTTTATCTTCCTCAAAGCTAAGACGTGGGACTCTCAGCGACGTCAGCGACAAAACTCGCCTCAGCTTTGTGGTGGCTCTGGTAGAGGATCTTGGTGATGGTGGCGATATGGTATGTTCTGTACTTGCAGGAGAGGAATGCCTTTCTAGACCGCGCGGCCTCGTTCTTTTGGACAACTTTCTCTGCAACGGGAGGCTGCTGGTTTCATTGGTTGGGTGGCAGATGGTGATTGTTGGCAGCTTGCCGTCCTCCACGACGTATTCATACGAGAAAGGTTTTGGTGTGTTTGTTTCGTTGGTTTCACCTTTCCAAACCCATTGTTCCCTCTTTTCCTTCTTGCCGATGCCGACTGGTGAGAACGAAAACGTGTTGGGAGACGAAGGTCTTTCGTCATTCTGCGGCGGAGTATACATTGTCTCTACCGTCGAACAAATTCACTCCGCAAAGCATGAAAATGTCAGAAATAACGGACGGAAATGAAAATTCTCAAGGACAGAACGATTTGCCGGACGGAGAGCTTTTTTTGAAGGAACGCTCAGCAGGGCTTTGTTGGTCGGGCAGTGCAGAGAGCTGAGCATCGCAATCGTTGTCCAATGTCATCAGGGACCTGCCCGGCCTGGGTTGTGAATCTTCACCGGACCTGCAGGGTTGGGTGTCACTGAACCAAGCCATTGAGCGAAACCCGTCCATCCACCTGCCGCCGAGCATGCCGGCCACTCTGCGGTTCACTGCCTTCCATACGAAGAGTTTACGGAGTACGCGCAAACTACCAGCGTGAGCCTCCGCCTCCCATTGACACATCATGGCCCAACCCACCGCACGTAAAACATGAAAGAATGTCTGACCCGCTATTCTCGGTCAGGGCATTTATCGATTTATCCAGATCGCGTTATCGATTCGCTTACGGAGAATGACATTCTTTGCTCTCTGACCGCTGTTGGTGGGGTGGGCCCCCGCCAAACGCCTCTCGTGATGAGTTGCGACGCTCTCACTCGCCTTTCGCTCGCTGTCAGCCGGCCCGGCAGGTTGCCGACAGTGATCGACAGGGCGGCACAAAAGTGTTGGCAGGCGTGTTCCAAGGATTCATAACAGCCTGGCTTGATTCCACCTATGCTATGCTGTAGGAATCGGAACTATGCTACACAAGGCAGGACACGTCAAAATCTCCCATTCCTCAACCCGGTAGGGAGCTCTCTCGCTGCAGCGGTGACATGGCAGAGCGATGCAATTCTCCGATTCACTCCAACGTCATCCCGTTCCATGCACCCACCCGGACTATCCCCACTCTCAATCCCGCGAACCTCTGATGTCGGCTATCCTTGTCAAAAGTTCCACGCGGAAGTGATCTGCTAAGGAACCTCGCACAAGCATCAAGAATTTGCAGCTTTCTACTCGCTTGTGCCGCCTGCAAATTCGTTGATGTTCTCTCTGATGTAAGGCAATCGCCCATCACCCCTCTCTGATCATCGTCGCTTCGGACATCTCGCAACCGAGAACTGCTGTTAGCTCGTCGAAGCGTTCCCATGCTACTTTCCGTGACCCAGATGCTGTCGTCCGGCAGTGTATCCCAGGTCTTTTTGTAGTGGAAGTGGACGTAGATTTACTGAAACTGGTGATGTTGGCCGCCGAAGCGGTAGTTGCAAGTGTGCTCACGTGGTTCGCTCATTGACCACCGGATTTGTGCTGGTCGGCCAGGATCGAGTGTGTGTGAAGGTTGGTCGGGATTGGGGACCGTAGTATCCTAGATCTGGCGGCTTCCAATATTCCTGACACAAATCATCCCAGAACCACGAAATTTCATGAAAGTTTCCAGCGGTAGTAATCATTGGGTCAGGCTGCAGTGCCATAGGACCGCTTACAGCGGCTGAAGCGCTGATAGAGGTGGATGGTGAGGATCGAGATCGACTTAGTGGCGTCGAAGTCTTCGAGGATGCCGCTTGTTGCAAGTCAGCTGTTGGCAGAGGCGGTATATCAAAAGGCTCAGCTCCTGGTAACTGAGCGACTGCGACGTGGACAGTAGTTGTGCTTGTGCTTGTGGAAGATACGGGTTTTCTTGGTTGGCGTGATCCCGAAGTGCTTGAAGGATTGCTGGTAGGGCTTCCTGAAGATGGGTTGACATAAACTGGATCGTGTGCAACGACTGAAATCCTGCCCTCCATATGAAGGTGGCTTCCGACCTCTTCATGTCGAATATCGTTGAGGTCTATCATATTGCTACTCGTGAGCCCGGCATCACCAGCGTTCAGTTCTATCGAAGGAATAGCTTCAGGCCTTGCTGTGGTGATAGTTTGATCTCGGTTCGGAATAAGCCTTGCAATCTCAGGTCGCGCTACACTTCGGACCTGGCTATAAGTAGGAGGTTGTGAAGTCGCTAGGTCTTCCTCTTCTGCGGCATTAGGGTCCGAAAAATTGGGTGGCCCTTCCACTCTCGCGCTCATGGTAGCTGGAGAGTATGTTGGTCCAGAACGTGACGCTTCTCCAATCGAAACCCATCGGACTCGGTCCAGCCTGCGACGAAGCCGAGGAAGAAATGGGGCCATGTTGTGCTGAGCTTTTCTAAGGGGGTGCTTGCGAGAGCAACAGCAAGAATAAGACTTTCTGCTCCGGGAATCTGTCAGGACGTTTCCTCTCGGGTTGGTGTCCTGCGCTATTATGTAGACGACTCTTAGATTTGCGGACTAACACCACCTTCCTATCGAATAGCAATGGATACTGGAGAAGGAACGAGATGTTTGCGTGTGGATGCCGATTCGTTCAGCGAAGAAACAATCCTGTCTTTAGAAAGACACGATGATCTTTACTGCTTATCTTAGATCGTGAGGCGTGAGGGGCAAAATGGACTTTGCATGAACCCAGACATTGGTGGCGCAGCGTCTCATCGCGCCCCCCCAGCGAAGTTGGAGCGGGTGGCGGGTAATAGCAAGGATGTGTTTCCATGGTGCGTTTCTTATATCTCCTTTTAGGGTCACAATCTCTCGTGAACACCGGAAGGCCTGTTTTAGTTAAATAGCCCCCGACACGTACTAGTTTAACTGTGTCAGAACAGGCGCGTCCCAAACAAATTGTGTCTGTGGAACTTTTCAAAGAATCGCAATTGGTTCTCCCTTGACTTTTGAGCCAAATCCCGGACCTGCATGCAACGTGACTGCTAAGCCATGTACAGGAGTAGGACTATCCCAAGCTCCACGGCGGCAAAGGGCCCGAGCCTGTTCGTTTAGGCCGGCTAAATACCTGGACTACGCCTAAAAAAAGAGAGTAGGAACACTGGCCGAGGGCCGAAAGTCATGATGCGAACGCTTGACTGCGCCGCCTACGGTGATATGTCGAGAAAATGGAAATCATGCGAAATTTAAGGCCCTATCCAACTACCATGTTCAGTCCCGTTTTGCTCATCTTCTAAAGTTATGCTGTTACTGTTCACTCTCGTCTTACGTAGTAGAGGTTTGTCAAGAAGCCGGGTTCCATCAGATGCCAATTGGATGTCGTACGAGTTGAGATTGCAACGCCAAATCGTTCCTATTGTGCGTTTTCTTTGAAAGCGTATAGCGCTACGCCGCAACGGCCCCCTTTATGAGAAGGATGCGGCGGCACAGCATGATGGAAAGAAGAGACGGCGCAGTTCATTAGGTCAAAGAGATGAGGTCGTCAGCATTCGCCCATGGAAAGCGGTGACATGTCGCGTAATTAGGATGAAGCAAAATTGATCACAATTCCGAAAGACATTAAGATTGCTTAGATGTACTCTGAGTGAGCTTTGCTTCTACGTGTTCCAAGATTGATGCTCATAATCGACCACTCCATTACCGTGCAGAGAGTGAGGACCGAATCTCGTTTACTTCCTCGTCCTCTTTACCATCTTATCCAGCGTACCCTGGTTTGGTTCTCTTTTCTTGCTGTCACCTTTTCTCTTCCCTTCTTTCGGATGCTTAGATTCATTGACATCTACGTCGTTGACGTCCTCGATATCCAACATGCCGTCGACGTTGCTTTCGTCCGCACCCTCGACTTTGCTCCCGGCAAACCCATACTCCCCTGAGTAGGCCCCTCTGATTCATCCGAGAAATGTTTCCTCCAGCTACCGTTTAATACTTTAGGGTCACTTCCATATAGTCCAACCTTATACGCATTCTCCATCGCTTGGATGCAAATCTTCCTTCGTTCAGAGAAGTCGAACATAGGCTTCGGATAGCACTTGAAACCGTCCATCTCTTCACAATGCCCGTCACCTTTGATTAAACAACCCCACCTTTTCTGGTCTGCAATCGGTGCTTTCCATGGCTCGTAGATATACTTCGCATCAAACCTCTCCAACTCCAGCACGTACTTTCGCACAAACTTGCCCTCGCTATCCCACTTCGCCGGAAACGCAACCGGGCTGTAACAGCGATAGAATTGCGCGAAGAAGGCCGTGCAGGACAGCCATTGCCAGTTGCCGATGTTGCACGCAGGCTCATGGTCTATGAGCCACTCCTCGAAAACCTCGGCGCCTCGCTCCCAGTCGACATAACATCCTCCACGCGTGAGGAAGCACGCTACCACGTATCGACCCAGATGGTGGATCCAGCCCTCGTGCTTGAGTTGGCGCATCAGTGCGTCGATCCAGGGGAAGCCGGTTCGTCCGCATTTCCAACGCTTGAACCAAATTTCTGCTGTGGGAGAGTCGACGGTATATTTGCGGGTGATGAGCTTGGTGTTTTCGTCGACGATGGATGGAAGATGCCAAGGGATGAAGCGGCAGTGAGAGTTGTTGTATGTTTGACCGAAGCAGCGCCTGAGTGAGGCTTGAGCACCGAAGTACATGTCACGGAAGAGTAGTTGACCTGTCAAGCTGGTCGGCGACTGGCTCGCACGACCTTTGTAAGAGTCTACAACATCTTGGACGCGCCAATAAAACTCACGGCAACTTAGAGAACCGAAGTGTAGATGTGGTGAGAGAAGCGTTGTTGCAACGGGATCGAATGCTGTTGGTGCCGTCTTTGGCTTCTCAAATGTCGCCATGTAGTCCTTGTCCGCTACAATCTCTTCCAAAATTTTCAGGGGTTGTAGCTGGCTTCAGACCTAATTCTCCCAATGTTGGAACTACAAAGTCGTGGTTCGGACCAGCAATCTCCGTGTAGCTCTCTTCCTTGGCTTTTCGGTGACTAGCATTGAAGTCCGGTTCAGGCTCAGGAATTTCATGATCGAAATTAAGCCTGAGCTCTCCTGGATCTGGCAAATACCTTGGCTTCTGTAACGGTCTCGCAATCGCATTGAGTTTCTTGCCAGCCTTGTTTGCATTCATGTAAGTCTTGATTATAGACAGACTAAAGGCGTCCCGGATACGTACATTTTGTACCTGTGATATAGACATGGTTGGTTTCATCCATTTGCCTCGACTAGTTCGTCTGAATCGTATAGATTCCTGCCTGGAATGGACTTGACCTCAACTCCATGCCTTTTTGCCAGCTTCATGACTTCTTCGTCCCGGTCGCGTGCGTACGCATCTGTGTCCTTCTCGAAAACAAGATGCGATATCCGCCACGACTTGAACAATTTAGGAAACAAAATTTGAGGTGCTTCGCGCAAAACATGCAGTTTGGAGTTACTGTTCAGTTTCGTAATTGATTTCGAGAGATCATTTTGGCAGTCAATGCTGTCTCCGCCGTTAGTTTCACCATTTCGCTATCTAGAATCGTCACACGACGTACAGAAATTGAAATCTGTTCGGTCCGACTCTTGCTCAATAGACATAGTGAGGATCCCAGGTCCATATCGGGTAGAGGCATTCTGGCTCGAGTTCAATTGCTTCCTTTAAAGCTGGAGAATCGTGAAGTCTAAGGTCTGTGCGAAACCAGTAGATGACTCGAGGCCTCCGCGTATGCGCCATTGGCAAAGCGTTCGACAAGCTGAATTTATAACATCGCAGAAAGGAACTCCCCGTCTGTAGTGGATATTAAATACAGGTTTTGCCATACTGAACGAAGTATCTGCGCTATACCGATTCCTGGAAATAGTGATGTCTAGCGTCGATCCAGGAATCGAAGGTCCAGATCGCAAAGCTGAGTCCGTCAGATACCACAGGCATTGAACAAATTCAAAATAAAAAGGTTTCTATCGATCGAAACATTCAATACAAGAACATATCAAGTAGTGTCATCAATCACACCTAAGCTGTCGACAGCATTAATGCTTGGAATGCGATATTAAATTATGTGTTATATATATGTTTTCTATGGCCGTACCTTGACGTTGAACAGGCACTGTGCTGCTCTTCGGTGCGTCGTAGAGGCTTCTACTTCATATCTGTACCTTCGGCAGGTCGAGACTTCATAATATGCATGGCCATCGTGTGGTTTCCCGTACCCAGTCTAAAGCCAGCCATGCAAATGTCGTCAAAGAGCCTCCAAGAATCCAAGACTCCAGCCGAACCAGCTCGGTACAAATATTCATAATGAATGACACTTAGATAGGTCCCATCTGACCGATGCACCGGTTTCATTACGCTTTCCGCCAAAATCTCCAACGGCTCTTTCTTCTCCCTCCCGTATCGTAGTAGGGATCAGGGAGATCAGCCGTACTTACTCCCTTCCTGCCAAATCTTAATTTTTCAACACCAGCCAATGCGCTCCTCTGCTTCATAGCCATCAGTGCGTCGTAGTCATCATTATCAGTGTCGTTGTCACTCTGGTTTCGTATTTTAGGCATCGATGCAAAGGCTCCCGCATTCTCCATGAATCGACTGCGTCGTGCCTTGAGCCCGCTGTCATGCATGCTCTTCCTCCTCAATCGTTGGCCGCTCTCGTCCGAAACAGGCGTGCTATCACCAGGTGTTGCGGGCGCAGTAGAGGCAGATGCTCGTCCATACGTAATGCCGAATGGAACATGTATTCCCGGTGAGACAGTCACATTGACGACGGAGCTGGTCGCCGTCATTGTGTGCAGCATCTGTTCTTGCTTGCGCAGAAGATCAATCGACTCAGGCGTCATGTGGCCCAACTCAAAGTCAGGCACTCTTGGAGGGGTTTGAAAGCCGACGAGAGAACCTACTGGTCTCATTGTTGGTGTGGTGTTCGGAGTGCATACTCTAGATAAAGGGCGCAGATGCCGCTGCGACGAAGCACCCGTGCTACCGGATGCATCCCGCTGATGTTGCAGGTCGCCGCGAGAGGACTTAGCTGACTTAATCGACTCGGTCGACAGACTGTGTTGCGTTGTCGGTCTCATCGGCTTGTCAACTCCAGCACCGACGACTGACTTCTGATTTGGGGTCTCTATCATTACATATCGTTCTGATCTTCTTGATTGCGGCCTGTCCGACAAGCTGAGCTGGCTCTTCCTTCTTTCTTTGTCCGGTACTCTAAGAGGCATCAAAGTCTCATCTTGTGAGTCCAATTGGGCAGAGTCAAAGCGGAACTGAGACCTCCGTTGAGGAGAGCAGTCAGGAGATATTGATCGATCTCGTAGATCCATCTGTCTAGCGGCAGGTTCGTCGGGAAGTTGTGCAACATTGGAAGACGGCAGTGTATAGGCGCGTATCATCGAGTGTCTCTGGGAGGGAAGGGTCTCGAGGTCATTCCTTCTGGGAGCAGGAACGGCTAAAGGCTCTGTCTGAGACCTGAGGATAGGATGTGTTGGTTCCTGAGGTTCTTCTGCAGCGAATATTGCGGACTGTCGGCTTAGCTGAGGATCAAAGCCATCTTGTTGATTCTTTGGTGGTGAATCAAGTTCGTTGTTCCGTTTCCTAGAACGGGGTCGCTTTGAAGAGTCAGGAGAGAAGCCCACTGGGAAGTAAACCTGAACTGGACTCGGAGAAAGTCCAAGACCAAGTTGCGATGAAGATTGGTTCAACTTGGAGGAAGATGCTGTTGACTTATCGATCGATAGCTGTGCAAGTCGTGGCTCAACGATAACCGATTTTGTTTGCTCAGGCGGATGGCTCGCCAAAGGATCCACACCAAAGTTGACTATAGACTTTCGCTGTGAAGGGAGTAGCTCCCAATCTTTGCGTCCAGTCTTGGACTTCTTCGACGACTCGATGGCCTTCTGTCGCATTGCGAGTTGCTTTCCTCGCATCACATCTTTCCTGGCAGCTTTATTCTCATCCTCTTTTTCGTCTTCGACTTTGCCTTTCTCTTCAACAACGTAGCTTGCACGCCTCCGCGTAATGCGACGCGACATTCTGCTAAAAATGCTTTCTTTGTTCTCATCATCACTCTCCTGAACCCAGTCGCTGATGCCCACACGACGTTCGCCAGCTATGTAGACCACAGGTACCTCGCCCTGCTCGTCATTTGGTATGATTATTGGCGCATTGTCGATGACTACGAAGTCTTCGAACGCCGTGGTCTGTGGTCTCGAGCCTCCAGATGGTAAGTCATCTTCCATAAGCTCGGTTGATATTGCGGCAACATCATTGGCGATTATTAATTGCATCATTGACGCTCGTTGCATACTGTTGTACTGTACCGCGTCCATGACTGCATTGGTCTTTCGAGAGTTGTTGCCGGTTCCAAGCTTGCCTTGGGAGTCATTGCGGGATTGAGTGGACGGTGCAACGTTCTTCGGTGCCCAAGTTTTCCGTCTGACCTTGTCAAACTCAGGCCTTTGGAGGGCACGATGGGCAATGGAAGGGTGCTGCGAGGCATTTGCGCTTGATCGGGATTTTGAGTCGCGCAACCCACCAAAGGTGTATGTGGTAGGACTGGTGTCTGTGGCCCGCATATTTGACGTAGCAAGCTTTGGCATACCTGCTGTGGAACGATGCGCATTCTTCGCTTCACTGACAGGGTCTCCCAAGGGGTTTTGATATGCGTCAACGGCTGACTGCGACAATAAATGCACAGACTCGCGCTTTACTGGATCTGGGGTTGCCGTTAACACCATTGATCGCCCTGCGTAACGAGGGTAGTAAGCAAGCGATTGCGGCCGTTCTCGTGTTGCTGTCGCGGCAGAGCTTCCTTTACGCGCCTCGTTTGAAGGTTTAGCAGTCTGCTTCTCCTTGGGCTTGGGAAGCGTCTTCGCGTGAACCGGCAGGACTGTTCCGGCTTGTGACGAGATGTGACAGTTGGGTTTGCGAGAATTATCCACAGCGACACAAGAGTCTGTGGACTTCTCGATCCCAATAGTCTGGCTGCGCGCTTCATACTCCCGTCTGCGGCCCTCACGTTCATTCTGCACCTGGTGGAACTTCACGCTTCGGGCCAACTTATCCTGATCATAACAGATCGACGTTGGACGTTGGGATTGCAATTGAGACTGCATTAGCGGTGATGCAGAAGAGGCCGAAGTACTTTTTAGTGATTTGACGGAGCCCGGCGTGGCAGAACTTGATGTTTGGATCTTCTTTGTCTGTCGGGGCAGGTTATACTTCCTCCTGGTCTCTTCCTCGAGTAGCCATATCTCGAGACGTCGAGTCAACTCGCGAGGATCCACTGCATCACTCGCGCCCAGTAGTTCCTTTGTTCTTGATGAAAACTCCGGCTGCGACTTTACACGGTGATATTTTGCCTGTCAAGTAAATAAAAGTCAGCTGACTCAATGGGTCATTTTGACATGTCATCGTTAAAGTCCTTACCTGTGGCAGAGATAGTTGCCCATCCGCCATTTTTCCACTTGAGAAAATGGCTCCTTTGCATCAGTTCTCCATACATCGGTTTGAGGGATCGTTGCCATATTTGAGGCGTGAGAAGAGAGGATCCAGGGCTCATCCAGAGCGGAGCCGAAAAACACACCAAGTCCGGCGCACCGTCGCCATCGATCGACTGTCTGCAGCCATGGCATGAGAGCGACATTTAGCCCTGTCTTGCCCATAAAGGGAATTGGAAGACGAGGTTTGGCTTCGCATAGCGCGCAAAAGATGGTTGGCGTTTGGCCTCGCGCACACCCACAATCCAAAGTGGTCTAAAGGGACGCGAGAGGTATAGAAACTGGCCGTCGGCGATTGGCGCATCAGTACGCCCGGGCTGTTCCTGCGCCATGGCTTGCACCAGCGCTCTTCGCGAGCGGAACTCAAGACGCGCCTCCATGTCGTTTCCAGGCCTGCAACAGCCACCGTGGAAGAAACAGGGCAGAGCTTGCGGTCACGGCTCGTATTAAAACTGAATAGGCGCTACGAACATCGTACCGAAGTTGGAGCTTGACGGGGGGCTACTCCTAACTGGAGATTGCTTTACTAACACCATCACGTTAGCGCTACACAGCTGCTGTGACGATCTGTCTTGGCCAGCGCCTAGACAATAAACCGCGTGGAATCCCGTCCGAATTCAGGAGCCCATCACTAATTCTCAGCTGTCCACATCCAGACATGGCAAACGTGATGGAACCCGTTGTTTTGACCCTCGTTTTGATTCAGAAAATTCTCCGACAGGCCCAGTCACCCACACGTGAGCCCACTACAGAATCGTCATTGTGCTGATGAAGAAATCTAAAACAAACAGCCGCTCTCTCGACCAACCATCCTCATATTCGCCCTCGTGTCCGCTTCGTGTCCAGATGCGTCGGGCTCACGCATCCCGTTAGCAAAAAAGCCTAGTCGAAGCGTGAACAAGCGTGGAAAATCCATTTGATGCACCGTCTCCGCGTCATCGCTTGCAAAGGCCATAAAGTAGTGTCGAGAAGTGCCGAGCTCCTGGTATGTCCTGCTGCGGCGGCTTGCCTATCTTTGAATTAACTGACTATCCCAATCCATTAATCATTGCGTAGTCTTGTGCGTGTGCGTCCCCCCAAACCTTCCAGCAATACGAGGCATGAATTCCAAGTTAGGTCGTCGCTAAAGTTTGACGGTGAGGCTGTCTAGCTTCTCCACTGTCTTTTTCAGTCACCTTCCGATTATAGCCGTTGTGTCAAAGAACGAATGCAGTATGCCCTCAGGTGAATATTGTTTTAACAGTCATGCCGAACCGTAAATTTGTTATTCATACCTGGGTCATTAAGAGTCCGTTCCGCTTTGTATACACCAATGATTCAAGCCTTACCGGATAGTCACCTACCTTATGATTTTTCCCGTTGATTACGATGAGCTCGCTATTCACCATCGTTTAAGTTGACAATGGGTCCTTTGACCCAGATGTTCTCCTTTTGTCTGTTGGAGCAACGGAAACATCTTTAGCACTCCATGCATTTCCCCTAAGGATCCCCATTAGTAGCAGTAACGATACTATTGAGCTAACAATGCTTGAGGAGACGAAGCTATACCTTAAACGACGAATCCATAAGCGCCTGGAAAGCCTCAAAGATACCTTCAAGCACGCGGGTAACCGCGCCGAGGGACTCTGCCAAGATTATAGAGCCGATGTTGAGCGATTAGAAGCACTTGTTGCTCATCGCCGAAGAGACGCCAAAACACGCCATGCAGCTCACAATCAAGAGGCAGGACAGGCATATTTGAATTCTGCTCAAGAATCAAGAAGTCGAGAACGGCGGCGTCGACCACACCGCAGAGGCTCTAGAGGCTCTCGTTCTGCAAGGCAGGACAACGACTTTGCCTATGCGCAAGCAAACTCCAGTCACGCCGCTGCCCACGCAGAGGAAGAAATCTATCCTGACGAATCGGCGTCGCTAGAGTCAATCCCACTTGCGTCCTCAGCACATGTTCCGCGGAGCGCATATTTCAATGCTGATGGAAGAGCTGCAGTAGTCGATGGTGATTCTGGTACAACAGAAGCTCGAGTGACCACTCCAATACCTGAAGCTCCACGGAAGGGCGTCCCGCAACGAGCGGCTAGCGGCCAGATGCCTACCGCCGAAGCATCCAAAAGGTATGAAGGATTGACTGCTGCTCAAGAGAGAGAGAGCAAGGAGGGAAAGAACCATGAGAGCACACGCCATGTTGGGACAAGATAAGAACTAAAGTGGGTGCTACGTGAAACAATTGCTCTACTTTAAGTGAAAGAGCCTTATCCAAGATAGGAGCAGTCATATTGGCTTGAAAGCAAATCAACTTGACGCTTTTAATACTCTGTCTGGAATACCTTGATAAGCCTGCTGGCCACGATATTGAACTAACGTGCTCTGATTTGAGATACCCAGAATCCTTGACCCCAGAGGATCCGACTTGCTGCATCCGCCGTTTTGTTTAATCCTCTTGATTCAATCACCTTTGACCAGCGAAATGAAGATCAGTTCACTCGAAATCTTCACACTTCGCGGTTTCCAACCCTGGGCCTACGATAAATAGTTAGCCCCTTGCCCACACGTTCTTCATCAGTAAGCCATCTTTTCGCAAAAGCTCCGCATCAGCCCTCTCTCCAATAATCCACGACTTATTTGGATTTTCCCGCAGAGTATGCATCTGAAGCTGATCAATGACTCCATCGATATCACCTCCACACTCCAGCATAGTCAAGTAGCACTCATCGCAGAGCAACAACCCACAACCATCGCCTTGTTTAATGTCAATCGCCGCCAAAGTATCGTGAGGCTTCTGCTTCCTCAGATTGACCAGCGAACCCCACATGTCGGTTTCCTGCGGCGTGCAGCAGCGATACAGCGCCGGTGAGATGCAAAGACTGCACCACAAGTCGGTGGGCCGGGGCCCCGACGCACCCCAATGAAGGCGGCCGTACATGGCGCGCACGTCGAACTTCTTCTGGTCGACTTCGAGTAGGCGGCGGTCGTCGGGGTTGCGGCACAGCGGCATCGTCTCCAGCGGTCGCATTTCGTGGCCCTCGCAGCCGACGATGTACGTGCGCTTGATGGTGCAAGGTATGCAAACGGAGAACGGGCGGTCCTTACCTTGTGGATCGTATGGCAGGTGGTTGCGGATTTGATTTGGATGTTGCGCTTTAAGCGTCTTGACCTCTCGGTACATCAGGCCCTGCTTGCCCAAAGGTGTGACGAGCACGTATCGCCACCCGAAGCCGAGGACGCTGAGCAAGGAGGCGTGTTCCCATTTGCAGAAGGCGCAAGGGCGGTCTTTTGCCTCTTGCTCATTCTTTGGCTTGTAGAGGAATTGGATCGGGTGGTGCAACATCGTCTTGAATATGCGCGTCTCAGGAGGAAGGTTCATGAGATCCGGTACACCTTCAAGACCATGAACAGATGCCGTGATCGTACGTTTGGAATCAGGTTGTGGAATCTGTACCCATTCGCTTTCTGGCTGTTGTGCGGACTTCTTGGCCTTCCTAAGAGACATCGGAATGGGATCGAATGAGCATTTTATACCTGCTTTCTCACAACTCTTGCATGGTGGATAGTCATAGAATGATTTCAAGCTGCAGCGTTTACCACGAGCCGTACGACATGCTGTGCAAGTGACATACGATCTACAATCGGAAAGAGGTTCTTGTGCGGTGGCATTGTTCCCGTCGTAGCTAATGCGCTTGCGGATTCCGTCCGGAGCTGGAGCGGCTGTGCACAAGGATCCCGCCTTTTGACATTGAATGCATGAAGTGGAGGTATCGCTCCCATCGTAGTAACTGCAATGAATCTTCTGGCGTAGGCACTCATCGCAATTACGTTTTCGGCTCGGTGGAGTGATGAGCTCGCAGTGTTCCTCGCCCGATTCAATACAACCAAAGCATGGCCAAGTCCCATAACTTTCGAGTAAGGTACATGGAGAGCATAGTTCTCGACACTGTCGGCAACCACGTGCCTCTGGATGCCCGATTAAATCAATCTCAATGCCAGCAGGATCGGGAATGACAGGTGGACAGTCATCGATAAGGTTGACAGCTGAAGCTCTTCGACGTAGCTGCCGTTCTGGGAGATCAGTGCTAGAACCATTGTTGTCGCTATGTATTTCTGCAGGTATCCGAGAAATGATGTTGTCATCGGACAGTACGTTCCACGACACCGCTGGCCAATTGTCGGGAATGGTTTTGACGATTTCTTTACCTGTTTCCGACTCAAACATGAATGTCAAAACAAGGCTGACGCCGTTGTGGCGAGCCGCCGCGTGGGAAAGGCGCTTTACTCGTTCTACAGAGAGGCGATCTGCATTTTCGCAAGTACCCGCAATGGTCTGTCGAGACTTTCTCACAACTTGTTTAAGTGTTGTCTTTCTCTGTGTTTTTTCTTCTTCAGGGTCGTAATCGCCAGTATCGTCATCGTCATACCATGTTAGTAATGCCTGGATTCCGATCCTTGCTGACGGCCGAAGATTATATTCGATAATTGGTGACTCTGGCCGTGGCGACTCTGGCCATGGCGACTCTTCCATCTCCACGTCTTCAAGATCAGTATCATGGCTATTCTCAATTTCGCTCATTGATCCGCCGATTAAGTGCCAGTCGTCATCGGTAAGCTCATTGTCCTTCATACTGGTCGCCTCCTTCCGTTGGTCCGTATTTTCCATTGTCAAATCAATCTGCCCTTCATTTTCGTTCTTCGGGTTGGTGTTCACAGCGTGGCAATTTGACTCGAAGCCACGAACCGGCCCATCAGCATTCGGCTCTGTTGGAGGAGCCGCATTTTCAATATCAGGCCAATTGATTGCCAGAGCTGCACTTTCGCCAAAGATCGAAATTGGAAACTGGTCTTGGGATATATTCTGTTCGTCAATTTCAAAGAGACTCTGGGCTCCTTTGGAATCCTCAGCTATGATTTGGCTTTCAGAAAGGCCTGCGCCCGGAACTAGTGAGCAGTCAAGTGCCATACCTGGTCCGCAAATCGAATCTTGTTTGTTGTGATGCTCTAAGACAGGTAGTGCCTGTTGACTTTGTACCGGAATCTCGGCACCGAATGACTCCTCTTGTAGTATTGTTTGCGTATCGTTGGGGTATGTCAGTTGCTCCATAGGCTCGTACATGCCCGCACTTCCAAGATTCTCGTCAAATCCGAACATGCACTCATCGAGCATTGTTTCTACTTCGTTAGCAAGATCATGAACATGAACTGAGATAGATTCTTCTTAAGAGACTTACGGAAGGAGTTGAACTCATTTGGCATAGAATCTGAAGGCCCCTGGAGCCATGTATCTGGAAGGCTCCAATCTTGCTGAGATAAATCAAACGCGCAGTTTGAATTCCCGATCTGGCCATCATTAGCGTTCAAATCCATGATTGATTTCGACATTCTGCGAAACTGTCAAGTGTGAGAGTAGCAGAATAACAGCGGGATAGAATGGAATTGAGAAAAGGTGGAGAAGTGTTGTGTTTCACAGTCAGGCTTCCGGCAATCGACGCAACGGCTACTATCGGGTGTTGACTGACATAGACGGATGACGTCTTTAGAAAGTATCATTTCCTGAAGAAATCTTCTGCCGCATAAGCTCCAAACCGAATTACTGTTCGGCTTTGCGTTGCAGGCTCCTTAGGTAGCCAGAGGTGGAAGTGAAAAGAGAAAGGCCAGCCCAGGAGTTACTCGAACAAAATTACCACAGAAATATTTCCAGAGGAAGCCTATCCGCAAAACTGAATCTTGAGCGGACTACAACTTTCAGCACGGAATCCAAAGTTTACGACTACAAACTTTCAAGCCGCAGTTCATACTTAGCTCTCGAAAGCTTTTCCATATGAAACAAGCAACATCACCACTTGGGGAGGTTCATTTAAGAGGTACGAATCGTAAGCGACCGACCGGCTGGCCATTTGAGGTCTTAGGATAGCCATAATCATGCTTCGAATGAACTTGCCTCCACCATTGTCCCAAGCTCTTCTAAATTTTCTTTGGAAGAAAGCACAAAACTGTTTGATTGCGCTCTTAACCGTATCTTCTGAAATGTATAATGCTTAACTATGTATGGTTGTTCTCGAACGAAATTGAGCCATACTATGATACATGAGAGTCATATAGCGGGAATCGGCTAACGTGACATGCTGCCTGGCGTTCTTTCCAAGGTTGGCGATGCAATGAGGCCGATAGTAAGCAAATAGCACTCCGAAACCCCAAAACTCCAATTGTTTGGTCACTTCGCAGCAAAGCTACGGGGCAGAATGGAGTTCATGTAGTTAGAAGAACTGAGATTTGTACCCACAGCGGGGTTGGACATCGAAAGTTACCGATCCGACCACCCCCTCCCAAGGCCCTTTACAACGGGTCACCTTATCCCTTCGCCCATTTCTATATAAATGTGCCCTTGCCAAAGTCAGGGAAGCCGAGAAATATTATCCGTGAATCTAATATATTATATCAAAGTCATTCGCAACCAATTCAGTGAACATTGAGCACGAATCTACAAGAAGCACACCCCGAGTCTGCCGCGGCTACACTATTCGCCAAGATGAGAGCAGGTCAATTTTTTGGAAAGGAGGATATTCGAGTTGTGGATGTACCAGAACCAAAGCCTAAGCCTGGAGAGGTAATCGTAGACGTAGAATGGTCTGGAATCTGTGGTAGCGATCTTCACGAGTATATTTTAGGTACGTGCAGCAGCTATGAGGACAGTTAAGTCACCAACGAAGCTTACGTAGAGTTGTAAAGGTCCGATGGTGGTTCCTACGAAGGAACGGCCACATCCGTTCACGGGAGAGCATCTTCCACTAACATTTGGTCATGAGTTCTGTGGCCATGTCTCTCAAGTTCCCCAAGGGTCGAAGCTGAAGGTCGGACAGGCTGTTATGGCAGATCCACGGCACTGCTGCCGGTCCTGTGGCAACTGTAAAAACCACAATTCTAACTCTTGTGAAGTATGGGGCTTTCGTGGCCTATCTGGAGGAGGTGGTGGACTTGCCGAGAAATGCTCAGTCCAGGAGGATCAGCTATACGTTATCCCCGACTCCACTCTTGAGTATGCAGCCGTTCTGGAGCCTCTCACAGTCGTTTGGCACGCAGTAAAAGCAGCGGGCTTCAAAGATTATGGCGATAAGACCGTGCTGATAGTTGGTGGAGGCCCAATTGGAATTGCACTGACCTATGTTCTGCGAGCCTGGAACGCGAAAACGATTTTCACCTCGGAGCCAACATCTACTCGTCGGAAGCAGAATGAAAAGATCGCCAATGTCGTTTTCAACCCCACGACCGAAAACGTAGGTGACCGATGCCGCGAACTAACAAACGGCAAAGGCGTGGATGTTGCATTCGATGCGGCGGGTGTACCTCGTGGTCTATCAACCGCGTTCGACGCGCTGAAGACCCATGGCACCTATGTGAACATTGCGGGTTGGGAGAAGCCAGTAAGTCGGATACCGAAGCACAGTTACAAACCGTGGATATTGGCTGACCGCATGCATAGATGGAGGTACCGCTGATGTTGTTCATGCTGAAAGAAATTACCATGAAGGCTTGCTTGAGTTACACAGACGAAGATTTCCGAGAGACGGTTGATGCTTTCGTCGCAGGCAAATTCAAGGGAGTCGAAGATATTATTACTGACAGGATCCAGCTTGAAGATGTCAAGGCGAAGGGATTCGACGAGCTTGTTCGGAACAAGGACGACCATATCAAAATCCTCGTAACGCCAAAGAAACTGTAAAAGGATGGAACAGGATCATCCTAGTTCAATTACTCACTCCCTCGTACCAATTCTCTAATCATTTTAAGTCGTAAGTTTCGACGGGTGATACGCTTTTGAAGTTGTCGCGTGGAACCGAAAGCGCAGAGATCTCAGTTGTTGACCGGGGCCGTTTGCGGTACGATACTCTATTTGAGATGAGGAGTTAGAGTACTCTACATCGGTAAGGACTTGAGTACATCGGTCGGCAGTCTGCAGTTCTCGGCTTTAGAAGGAGCTCCTTCTTCGTACGATAGGTAGGTACTTGACGATGTTTCCAGTTCACGCCCATCAAACTGTCACGACCCCGCTTAATTGCGTCCGGTAACACCCCCCCGTGGATCCCTAACAAGAAAGTCGACGTGACGGCCAATCCATGCTATCTGAACGCAGCCGATCGCTCCGTGATTGGCCGTGCGAAACATGCTTTCTCCTGCATATCACTTTTCCGCTTCTAGCAGCTGTCAAGCCTTTTCTACTTCCACCTTCTGAATCAGCCACAGCCAGGGGAGCTCTTGGTGACTTCAAGCAAATCTTGCATTGGCGTTCTACCTCGCAGTATGATGCATCGCTTTACTGACCACAAAGCCTCCGATGGCAAACTGCCCACCTCTGTAGATGAACACGACGGTCCCACTAACCGTGCGCCGTGTTCCTGTTCCGCCCGGCTTGGCTTCACCACCATCGATCAACCAGATCGCCTGAAGATGCTTATCCTACATCGAACTCCATGTTGCCTAGGCCTTTCACGTCAAGGCTCTGCGCAAGTACCCTGGGTCAGTTGCCGAGGCCGTCACTCCAACCCTTCACCCTTCCTGATGAAGATACTAACATCTACTATGACATGGTTAAAGATACAGGGGATATGCCGAGAGAAAACGTCACTGGTACTCGAGGCCCAGAGCTATTGGAGCTCTGAGAATAAAGCTCCCTTGCTTGAGCTCCAGTCCGGTGGAATTCTTAGGTAGCATAAAAGATTCCGAATCTTCTCCGCTCCTGGACACCTTGGAGATTCTTTACTTTCCAATTTGCAGTCAAAATGTTCTCCAAGTCTTTCTCCCGCCTGTCGGCCGTTCTTCTTCCGCTCATTGTCGCAATTGGTGCTGTACCTGATGGCTATATTGAAGCCCGGCAGTTTCCCGCCGAACCTCAAGGAGTTCAGACTATAACCACTCCTTCAGGTGTAAAGGTTCGCTATAAGGAACCTGGTCAAGAAGGAGTATGCGAAACGACGCCTGGCGTCAAGTCGTATGCTGGATACATCGATCTCGCTGAAAACGAGCATACTTTCTTCTGGTTCTTTGAGTCGCGCTGCGATCCCGTCCACGATCCAATTACTCTCTGGCTAAACGGAGGACCTGGAAGTGACAGCTTAGTCGGCCTTTTCCAGGAGCTGGGCCCTTGCAATGTCACGGAGGATTTGAAAACGCAGATCAATCCCTATAGTTGGAACGAGGTTTCGAACTTACTGTTCATCTCTCAACCGGTTGGCACAGGTTTCTCTTATCGCGAAGAAGCAGAGGGATCTCTTGACCCTTTCAGCGGCGTCTTTGTGAATGCAAGCGTAGCGCCTCCGAACGGGCGTTACGCCGTCGGCGATGTGAAGGATCTCGACACCACGGACAAGGCTGCTGTAGCAGCATACCAGGTCCTCCAAGCGTTCTACAGTGCGCTGCCACTTCTCGACAGTGAAGTAAAGTCCAAAGAATTCAATCTCTGGACCGAAAGCTACGGTGGACACTACGGCCCGGCCTTCTATAACTACTTCTCGGAACAGAACGCCATGATTGCCAGTGGGAAGGCCAATGGCACACAGCTGATTATGAACACACTTGGTATCGGCAATGGCATCATCGACGAAGCCATTCAGGCTCCGTGGTATCCAGAATTCGCTATCCACAATACGTACGGCATAAAAGCGTACAACGAAACCGTGTACAACTACGCCAAATTCGCTCTTAACATGCCAAACGGCTGTCTTGATCAAATTTCCTTCTGTTATGAGGCGGATCGGTCCGGTGTGGGTTTGGATGGGATTGTTGGCTACGGCATCTGCTCCGAGGCGCAGAGCATGTGCCGAGACAACGTCGAAGGGCCTTACTACGCGTTCAGCGGGTACGTATCATCTCTCGAAAGATATTTTCATAAGCAGCAAAGCTGACAATCGAAAAGCCGGGGGGTCTATGATATTCGGCACCCGTTCGACGACCCTACGCCGCCGCCGTACTTCATCAACTACCTCAACCAGGCGGACGTACAGAACGCGCTGGGTGTGGACCTCAATTACACTTCAGATTCGAACATTGTCATCTCTTTTGCTTTCCAACAGACGGGTGACTTCGTGTTTCCCAACTTCATCCAGGACCTCGAGATGCTTCTGGACGCTGGCGTGCGTGTGTCGCTATACTACGGTGACGCCGACTACATCTGCAACTGGTTCGGAGGCCAAGCAGTTTCGCTGGCCGTGAACTATGCGCACGCGGCAGAGTTCGCGAAGGCTGGCTACCAGGCCATGACGGTGAATGATGTTGAATACGGCGAGGTGCGCCAGTATGGCAATTTCAGCTTCCTGCGCGTGTATGAGGCCGGCCACGAGGTGCCGTACTACCAGCGTAAGTGTTTCAGTTCACGCTGTGTAGCGTTGTTTCGGTTGCACAATACTTGAGGCTAACTGCGGATTACAGCCATCGCGGCGCTGGCGCTGTTCAACCGCACCATCAATCACTGGAATATTGCTGACGGAACAGAGATGGTCGATGGAACCCTGGGATCAACTGGTCCAGCGTCAGCGACGCATACGGAGCCGTATGTTCCGCTGCCGACTTTATCGGAGAATTCGACTGCCGGCAGTCCTCGTCGAATCATCGTACCGAGAGCGTATTAATTGCACACAATTTAATGAATGTAAAGGCATCCTTACAATGTATGCACGTTTATGACAATTCATTGGATGTTTTTCACTCAGGTGAGATCGAAGTGAAATCTAAATAAGCTCATTGGCAAGCCTTTACCTCGCAACCGACGTATCCTCAGTACGCATATCCCAGCAATTGGATGGATGCAAGCCGCATGCGGGCAATTGACAGCTGTGAGCCCGTGACCATTGTTTCTTGTTGATGTGCCGCAAAGCTAAAGCCATTGGACCAGGAATTCGATGCGGCTCGTATTGGAGCATTCACCGCATTTTGATGTCTTGCTACCGTGCCAATTGGAAGTCTTGCTGCGGATTGATATGGTGATTGACCGAAAATAGCGCGTGAACGGCTGCGAGCCACCGAACCACTTGTTTTGGTTGACCGAGTGGTAGGTTCCTTCGGGACGGTCCGACGGTGGCTGCAGGCCAGCGCCCCGCGGAGGTGAGGAGCAGTAGTTGATCGCCTGGCAGAAGACGGCAGACCGATTAATTGCGCAACACTTCCACGTGAAAACATACTGTACTGGCGGTGAGAAAGCGCGCGGACGCGCAGACGCGGAGAGATGGTATTCTTGTCCCAGGCGACACCTTTCAACCAGTCAAGAGCCGGCGGGGGTACACGATAGGCGATTATAGGTTGACATTAAGATACGACAGACTCGATGTCTCGCCTGACTGCACCAGCTAGAGAGCGTTCTGTCTTGGAGTGCCGATAGCGGAGTCGACGCTATTCGTTGACCATGCTGTTCCCGCCCAGGCAAACTCCTTCCATCGACGGCAGGAATCAATCGAGTGGTAGATAGAGGCTCGGAGTGGGTATGCAACATCTGCACCGAGGACTGCGTTGCGCTATCTTAGTACCAGGTAGACATTTTAGTGGCGGTAAATCCAGGCCTACCCAGCGATGGACGGCAGAAGTTGCGCGCCAATAATTTTGGCTGTGGTTGGATGGTTGTAACTGATGAAGAGATGAAGTGCAGTGCGAGAGTAAAAGGCAGAGCAAGAACCAAACAGTCCTACTTTGCTCTTTACAATACATTTTCCGTGCCCCAAAGCCACTTATCCACTTATTGATCGCTGTACGACTGCTCTACTCAGTGGATAGCGTACGATAGCGTGCCCCTCGATGCTTGTGCTCCACTGTGCACCTTCGCCACTTGTCCCTGCGTCACTCCAATTCTCTTTTTCTCTTCCCGTAGACTCGTGGGTCGATGACCACCACGGAGGGCTACCATAACGACAGCACGCACGCCGGCTCCAGCAGAGCCTCCAGAATCTCGGCGGCAAAGTGAATAACGCTTCAATCGGTTGCGTTGACTCTCTCCTCGCACTTGCTGCTCTTCGCCCCAGCAGGTAGTCGTACGAACTTTTTTTTCAAGCACAAGAATACAGCTGCAACTTTGTTGCCCCGCATATATACAATGCAGCGCACCAGAACCCACCAAGCAACAATTGTATTGCACGCTGCATTGCCTACCACGCAGGTCGGCATGACCGTCCGCCATCCGCAGCCTCCCTCCGCGTTGGATAGCCTCCCGCAGCGTATCGTGTCAACGCGGCGGGAGTGGATGCGTGAGCCCACTTTGTACGATCGCCTGCATGGCGGTGCGAATGACTCTGGCATCCACCTCGACGATTCATCAGAATACCCTGCACACTCTGCAGCTTCTCGTTTGTCCAAGAGCGTGAAGAGCTCGTCCACAATCTCCCTCCCATCGCACGCCCAAGCGGCTCTGCCAATCGGTCGTATATCAATCCCCGCCAACACCGCAGACCAGTCTGACAGCGGTTACAACTCTCCTGAGCGACCCTCATCGACCGTAGGCGCTTTTCCTTCGGATTCAATGCCTCCTTCAACCACCTCTCCTAGCTACAGCTCCGCACAGTCCGAGCAGAGCACTCCTTCTCTTAGCTACACCTCCACCGCCACCTACTACTCTTACGAAACTGCTTCTGATCGGAGACCCATAATCGTTGGAACCGCCCTCCTCGAACCTGACGGGCAAGTCCTAGATCCGAGCGCAGGCGCACGTTTTACCGGTGCCACACCTCATACTCAGCAAATGAACACCCGTATAAACTTGCCTTGTGTTTTTGAGTTCCTGAACTGCAGCTTCTATACGGACAGCAGGCAGACATGGCTGGCTCACTGCTCCATACATTTTGGCAATAAACCATTCCCGCGCACCACCGTGTGCCCTTTCTGCAGCTCAAAGTTCCAAATGATTCCAGAAACAGAGACAACTTCAGCGGTGACGGCCTGGCAGCAGCGCATGGAGTGCATGTACCATCACTTTAAATATCAGAATGCATCAATGTCGCAATGTCGACCCGATTTGGGCCTCTTCAGGCACCTCTTCTCCCACGATCTCATTTCTTCGAATGACTGGGTGGAACTCAAGCAGGACTACCGTCTCGCGCCTGAACGCGGCCCGGTCGCCGTGTACGAAGGACCATCGAGGCGAAGAGCAGAGCGACCGCAAAGGAGACCCCAGCCGCTCACAACGTGGCAGACAGGATATGGCTCGTCGCGATAACTGTCATCTCTGCGTTATTTCTCTTACGCAGCCGACACTGCTCTTTTAATTTCGACCATTGTATTACTCGATTTGCCGGTTCAGCAGTAACCGGTGAGACCCTCAGGAACGACGAATCTCTACTCGATTCTCGGTTGGAGAAGCCATGTGGACCGTGGATGCCATTTCGATGGTGATTGTTGCGTAAAACTCGTTTGATGTTTCTTTGACCTTCCAAGGTGTCTAAATTGGCTTCGACATGATGTTCGATCGCGGAGTCAGGCTGGATTTCGACTGATACCCCATCACGGAAATTCGCTACCCTGGTGTGACAAATCTGTTCTCTGGAAACGCATTTTCGGATTTAAAATTCCATTTTGCGTGTTCTTTCCGGTTCCTGTTATTTATGACTCCTCATGTTTCTCTCTAAAATGTGTTACCATTCTCTTTGGGCGATGTGGTAGTCAAGATCGGATCCAGCCTGATGAGCCGCGGCAGCTTTTCGATACAAATAGCAATGTAAATGACGACTGTAATGACTGTAGATGATATGAACGATATATTTAAAGCTTGAGAAGCTTATTCAACTGAGGTGCTCTAGTGATTTCAGGACAAAGCTGATCCTACGCTCAAGCAGAGTTTTCGTGTAGGAATACAGTCAATAGTGCCTCGTTTCGTATTGAGACTACGAACGACGCCCTACTGGTGCTCCCCAAGGCAGCCACTGCCCAGTATCCAGCTCCGGTGTTCGACTGTTACCCTATCAGAGCCAGTCAAGGCATTAAATCGCTCAAACCAATGTGTTTTCGACAGTTCTTGACTTCTAGAAGAAAAGGTCATGTGGCGCACTTCGGCCAATGAACGACTCGCAACACTTCTTGACACGCCTTCTTGATATTCGTGGATGTCCAAATCATCCACCACGATATGCCGCTAGTGATAATGATTGCATGCGGACGGACTTCTACTCGGAAGCCGCGGTGATTCATTTGTCGATGCTCCTTTTACGATGCCACCCTCAATTTCGATGGTAGTTGTCATCGTTTGATGAAGTGGCACAGACCAACGTCAAAAATGCTTTCCTTCCACGACATTCTATTGCCCGTGAATGTACACTAGCGACAACCTTTATGCCACCAAACATTCCATCTCAAAGCTAGCCACTTGTCATGAGTCATGAAATCGTTTTTAGCTCATGGACGCTAGCCAGCCATTCCATCCGAAACGAAGCGAAGAGGCCTCAAGGCAGGATCTGGTCTGGTCGCAGATATTAATCCATGTTTGGGTGGTGGTGTATGCCTTTCCCGCTGAATCGGTGCCGAGCTTACCTGCCCAGCCCAGCTAAACGGACCCCTAGATTATCAAAGCGAACCCAGGCACAGGGAAGCCAATGAAGCAAAGCCGCATCAACGCCGCACAACTCCTCCACCGCCCTCAAAGCTCCTTGATGAAGCCGACCTCGACCATCTTATTCATGGGGATGCGGAAAGCGACGACCTTCTCGCCGGTGCTGTCGCGCATCCACAGGTAGGCGCCGAGCAACGCGCGCTTGAAGATGTTGACGCCCTTGTCGGGCAGCTTGAGGTTCTCCTTGCCCAGCATGTAGATGGTCTGGCTGCGGTACGCGCGGTCCAGCGTGTCCAGGCGGCGCTGGATCTGCGCGTCCAGCTCCTCGACGTTGCCCTCGGCCACCGACGCCGGCCGCGACGACCGCGCCTTCTCCGTGTCCGGCGGCGTGCTCGCGAACGTCGTGCTGTCGATGTCCCGCGCCTCGTGGATGTCGCGCTCCATCTCCAGCTCGGCGCCTTCGGGCTCGACCGTTGGCTCCGCCGGCGCGGCGTCCGTGCCGGCGCCGCGTTCTTTCTCGGCGGGCGGCGAGCGCGGCACCGCGACATCGTTACCGCTCACAACGATGGGCCGGTCCTTGGCGCCCATGCCGACGATGTACTTGCGCACCTCGTCGTAGACGATGCGGCCGAGCTGCGGCGGCACCGCCGGCTCCGAGTAGCCGAAGCGCAGGATCATGCGGTAGCAGTTGGGCAGACCCGTGCGGGTGACGGCGTAGCGCTCCTCGTCCGGCACGAACGGCACCGTCGTTGCGCGCAGATGCAGAAATACCTGTACCTCCGGCTGCGCCTCGAACTTGCGCAGGAACTCCTCGTACACCACCGGCACGAAGTCTCCGCCGGGCTTGTCGAAGAAGATGCCGATGCCATGGGTCGAGATGATGTCGTTGCCGCCGAGGCCTGCGTTGAGCTGGAGCTCGCCTTCGCGGGATTTCGAAATCAGGCGGTTCAGTCGAATTCGACCCTTGCGCTCGACTATCCACTGCTTTTCCTTGCCGAAGCGCCACGTCGTGAAGATTGTGGCGAGCACGACGGCCAGGCAAAGCGTGAACCAGGCGCCGTCCGGGACCTTGGTGAGCGCAGACGTCATGTATAGGCCCTCAAACGTTGCCTCCGTCAGCCAGAGCGGGATGACCATCCACCAACGTACACGCCAGACGATGATTGCCACGAGCGAAACAAGAGATGTTGTTACGACGGTGTCCAGAATGACGCATACACCATACGCGTTGCCGAGCTTTGTCGTGTTGCGGAAGACTGCGGTGACAACAATGGTGCCGATCATGAGAAGCCAGTTGGCCATTGGGATGAAGATCTGAGAATGATGCGTCGTGCTGGTGTAGCGGTAAGAGATTGGCGGGAAGTAGCTCATGTTGATGCACTGAAAGAGTAGCTGGAAAGTACTGGTGATCAAAGCCTGAGATGCGACGATTGCGGCCAGAATAGAGATGATGAATGCTGGCCAAAACATACCAGGTGGTGCCGCTTCGAAGAAAGGATTCGCATACGCTTCCGGATTATCAGCAATGTATGCTGCCTGGCCGATGTATGCCATGAGTAGGCACGGGTATGCGAGACCAAGCCAGGATATTTGAATGGCACGCTTCGAGAATGCACCAAGATCTGCGAACAGAGCCTCTACACCGGTAAATGCGAGCAGCATGCCGCCTAGTGACTTCCATCCTTCGGTCTTGTTGCGAACAAAGTACAATCCGGCGAAGTAGGGTGAAAATGCCTTGAGTACTGAATGGTTGTGGTAAGTGAGGTTATAGATGCCGAAGCAGAAATTGAAAAGCAACCAGACAATAACAACCGGAGCAAAGGCTGTCGAAATTCTGGCAACGCCGAACGGCTGAATTGCGAACAAGAGGACTAAAATCGCACAGGTGATGCCGATGATAGCGCCATTTCCCAAATCTGGAGCTACAACATTGAGACCTGATTACATTTAGCATCATATCGCAGGAAAAGCTTTGATTTCTGACCTTGAACGGCACCAAGAATGGATTGTGCTGGAGTTAAAACGCCATCGGACATGATGAGGCTAACTCCAAAGCAAGCGAGAATTCCGAAGCCGAACCGAGCGACCTTGTATCGCTCCAGAAAGTTACGGACCTGGAGATTGCCAGCACTGATTTCGGTGCTCTTGTGTCGCTCGAACCTGATCAGACCCTCTTTGTTTGGGTCTGCGGCGGTACCAATTCTGCTCTGCGGTACAAGTTAGATTATCTTTCAGTTTGCTTCTAGATTGGTATTTCATACGTATCGCGTGAGCAAGCTGTACATGGCGAATGTACCACCTTGTCCTTCATTGTCTGCGTTCAACACAACCACAACGTATTTGATGGTGACGATGATTGTAAGTGACCAGATAATGATGGAAAGAGAGCCAAGCAGGTCATCGTACGTCGGAGCTTGAGAGAATGTGGAAGAGTACACATAAAGCGGACTGGTTCCAATATCACCATAAATAACTCCTGTTGACTGATATGCGAGTCTTCAAAAGTCAGTTTCGCCACGATGATGTAGAAAGAGACGCGCTCACACAAGCAGTGGCCATCCTTTGTAGATCTGGCAATCAGGTCAGAAAGGAGTAACAAAAGGAAATGTGTTCAATTTTTACCTGTCTGTGTCTGAAATCGCTCTCACGGGGCCTCTCAAAGGCCTCATCGTACACCGACTGAATGTCAGATCTATCTACAGATCTCTCACGCGACCTTGTCTTGGTGAATGTAAGCCGTCCGGTCAATGTACGTCGAGTGGGCTCGCCAGTGACAATGGTAATGCGGTCTGGCTTTTCTTCGGCCATACTTTACGCTTAAAATCAGCGCGAAAATGTAGGGAGGAGAGTGTATGAATGGACGTGGTCGCAAATCGGGGGGATGGGACGAGGTAGAACGGAGGAGTACTTAAGGGAAAAGAGGCGATTGCGCCACCTCAACCATGTCGGATGACTGAATCAAACACATCATGGAGATCAACAAGCTGTGCCAGTTTCCAGGCACGAGTAGTCTTCGTGGGAAATCTGAGGGGCGTGGTTGGCCAATTGGTCTGGTGTGAAAAAAGATAGCCGTGTAGTCGCACCCGACCACAGGGTACAAGCGGGTAAAACATGCTCGACTTAACATCTGCATTCCGCAGATAGGCGAAGCAGGGAATGGGTACTGTAGAGTCCCGAACATGTGCAGGGGCGCAAAAGACGAAGCTCCACACTCAGCCCAAAAATTTTGCCGGACTGACTCTCGATGATGTGCCTATGGCATGTTCTTCGGTAAGAAATTAGAAAAATCGCGCAAACCAAGGACGAAGTAGCTTTAGCTTGCCGCAGACCAGTTGGAAAAAATTTAGCTCTCGGACGAAAGCGATCCATGTCGACTGAATGATCATACTAGCATTTGACATCAACACCAAATCCCAGCTTCGTTGAGCAGCGAGAACTTGATTCTGACGTGTCCTTGTAGGAGTTGCAAATACGGTCATCCCGGACGGAGCATTTCAACGCTATCCCGACACTATCCGGCCTATCCCGCACCGCCATCCTGCGTTGCTGGCTGATGGTGAAAAGCTTGTTTGTGTCACAGGCTTCGTCATTGGCGCTCGTCATGAACCCATCTTCGACTGATCGTCGCACCGAAGTCACTTCTGCCAGTTCCTGAACGCCAACTTGAGCGCCTTGAGCCGCTGCCAGCAAAGAACAAGCGGCACTTCGCGTGCCATTTTGATCTTGCACGACAACGCTTGACATAAGAGTCTCGTTGACTCGACTCAGAACAGCGCACTCAAAGCCGGTGATCTCGCTTTGGGCTACGCTCGATAGCGTTGAAGTCTGAATTGCCCGTGGCCAGAGCTCCCTGCAGAAACCCACTAGATCGTCACGCTAATACCGCGAGTTGCAGCGAGAAAACGCTGCCGATGGAGGGGGCCGTTATTGCGATTTCGTGTCGACATTACCCACCTGCAAATTTAGCCGCTCATGAGTGAGAATCGTCCCTTGGATAGCATACAGCAAGATACCAGGTAAAACTTTTCTCAATTCCGCAATGCGACGTATTCAGCCACCTCCAGGGTATAACTTCCTGTCCGAGATGAATCATCGCATGATCAGCAGCGTAATTAATGTCGCATCCAACGCCGGCCGAAAAGGGTCCCTAATTAGCTTCCCAGGAGAGCTTGTTAAGACCGGCCTAGATCATGGAAGCGTCGTTCACCGTATCTTGGAATTCAAGGTGCTTGTTCCGTTATGCGGAGCATCTTTATGAATAGCCAACTCTATCTCAGACCATGACCATATTGTCGCCTCCCCGGCCCTTAGAATGGGAAAGACGTCGCATAAAATCTCGGAGAATTTCTCATTGTCACAACTCTCTTATCAGTTGCAGAGATTCGGAGCAGGGAGCATCTGGCATGGATGTTCGGCTCCGGAAGGATATAGGTAGGAACAAACCGCGAAAGACCTCCGGCGGCGCTGCACTTGAAATCCTTTTTTCAAATTTGGAATGGTAAGTTAAGGTACCTTTCGCAATGTTTGCCTTCAAAATTTGTGCCTTCAAGGAGACTGTGAATTCATAGCCTCATCATTTCATCTGGATCGAACGGCTTCATAGTTCCCACGTTCTTATTTTCGGTAGCTTTCTAAGTTTGATGTCTTCGCTTTTGGAGAGCAAAAGATTTTATGAATCCATGGGAGATTGAGATTAGCAACCAACTGCTAAATTGAAGATAATACTGGTATATCAGCGTCTATCTCAGTGACATGCGTCGAGGTTGCCTTATGCTGTCTTCAGTCCCAATCTCTGCCTTACACGGGCTTCACCTTCAGCGAGCTCGGAATGGCCCGCTTTCTCGTATAGTTCCTCAAGACGCTTCTGAACACCTGGACCATCCTTATCTAGCGATGTGAATTCCTTTGCAAAACTGCCATTCAGAATGCGTTCGTTGGCAACCTGAAGGAAAGACCTTCTCATATCTGACGTATCGATCTCGAAGCTACCTTTCAGCTGGCCGTATTGACTAACAATTGTGAGTAGCAGGCTCGATGCCATGTACCAAAGGAAAGACAGAGGGTCAGAACTTACCTAACGGAGCTGTGATGAACGAGCTGCCTGATGAAGCCATCGTCAGCGCACTTCTCAAAGACCTCAGCGGGCTCCTTGCTAAGCCAGAGCTCATGGACGAGGGCCTCGTCGGAGCAGCCGAGGGCACGCAGCACGCTGTAAGCCTCCGTGAAGGCCGCAATGATGCGCGGCCACAGCGCCTGCTCAGCAAACAAGTCCATCAGCGTCTCCTCGCGCGCGGAGCTCTCGATGACGCCGGCCTTGGCGGCGCCGATGGCCCGGCACAGCGCCAGCGCCATGCTCCATGCGCCCCCCGTCCCGTCCTGCTCCACCGACGCGAAGCACGGGAATCCCGCCCCGCGCACGAAGCGTGACCGCACGGACGTCCCAATCATGCGCGGCGCTACCATCACCACGTCTGCCGTCGCCGGGATCGCCAGGTGCTGGTAGAACACGTTGTAGCCTGACGCTACCACGATGCAGCAGGTTGGCTTCAGCGTCGGCGCGATCTGCTTGTTGAAGAGATCGGGTTGGACCTGAGCGGGGAGTCAGCGGATGCGGTTTAAGTGGGTTCTCATCGCTGCCGTCACCTGATCCGGCACAAGGAGGAGCAGCACATCGGCTTCGGATGCTGCCTTGGCCCAGTCCGTTGTGAAGCCGAAGCCGTCCTCTTCGGCCTTGCTGGCATAAGAATCCTTGTTGTTGGCAATGATGATACGAGGAGCTGGGCTAATATTTTCGGATTTGACCGTGTCGCGCTGGAATTGGAATAGTTAGCGTTCGTCGTTGGCTGCGTCTACCGCTGGAGGACATACAAGATTCAGTGCTTGGGCTCTTCCTTGGTTGCCGTAGCCTACGAAGACAATGGTCTTGCTCTTCAGCGGCTCGAGCGAGCAGTCTTTGTCGTAGAATAGACGAGCAGTCATGCCGGGCGATCTACGAGCGAATCCTGCAAATTTCGAGATATTATACAGAAGACGAAGGAAGTAGTATACTTGGATGAATATCAATAAGATTGTCGATCCAAACTACGTGCTCGATACCCGTCCAAAATGATGCCATTTGTTCTTGGGTCCTTCTTCGCCTTATGTACACTACGGCGCAGGGATCGAACTGTTGGAGCTGTAGGAGTGGGTGGAGCCATCGCGGGCTATGTTTGTAGCGAGCGTTGTACTATTGTGGGGAACTTGTATGCGGGGTATTCTACCACGATGCCACCTGGTTTCTTGGTGGCTGTAGTTGGACTCTTTGACATCTTTCCTTCCGAGATGACTGGGAATTCTTTGACCTATTGCGCAAAGCGAGCTTGAGGTATGCAGTGTTGTCATCAGCGAAGTTAGTCGTTTAGAAGGCTTGCTCATTGATCGAATGGAGCGACTACGGATTAGGCTGACTCGCCAGCCTCAACTATCGCCATATTGAGGCTTCGTCTAATCGAGCCGTTAGACGGCATAATTAGCAATCTGTTCTATTCGGAAGGTCAATGTCCACTGCAACTCTTTTCGGTCGGTCGCTGTGAAATCGTTTGCGCCTCATCGAGCTGAAAATGGCCCAAGATGGAAGGAGAACAACTCGGATCGCGTGGTAGCGAGAATATCAGCCGCGCTTCTATTTTTTGAGACGAACTTGCGGATTCGGAGTTCTCACGTTGAATGTGACACCTTTATTTGCAATATTTCTGCTGGCCATAAGCCAGGATAGTCAAATGAATCGGCGGGGAAGGACTACAGCGTGTCAAATTTATGGAGACGCTTTTTGGGCAGACTCCGGCGTCGGCCGAATGACAGTAGACCGTGAACATTGTAAACACGCCAGGCTGACAGGTACTTTCGTTTGCATCTCAGCTCATATAACTGTGCGGCAAGGCTGGCCGGGTACATCGCGTTACAGCTGACGTGTCTCGCGATTAATTTACGCCACGCTTACCCATCTACTTGTGTGGAGATAAAATCAATGCATGTCGAAAAGGACCACAGTATAGGCAAACAACAATCGGTAAGGCAAAGCAACCTGACGAGAAAAGGCACGACGAAATGTGGTGATGACGCTCGAAACTCGGCAGTGGAAAGAAATGGGAGAAAGCTGAGATGATGTTTACGTGGCGGCCCGTTGTGGCTTGATCTGCGGATAGCCACGGGAGCGAAGGTATGTTTTGGAGATTGATGAAGATGGTTTGAGGTGGATTGGCAATGTTGTCAGATTTGAAGCGAACCGCTTATTCATTGCGCACACATGACGGTTAGATGATTGAGCCGGAGAAGGAAGCCTGGGATACAATTGTTGACTTCGATACCAGTCACAGCTGTACGGACGGTGGACGCCTTGACCCTGAAGCTCCGGTTATCCAGCGTTTAAGTCTCCTGATGACGCTAGGCAAGACTGGGACTAGTGTAGTTGGAGTTAAGGCGACATTGGGTCGATTTAAAGAGGCAGCTGCGCGGCGCTGCTCGCTCAAAGGCCCCAAAGCTGCAGCGCGCGCTGAGAAGAGGGAGAAGCGGAGGTCACGACTCGTCCCTCGTCCGGCCTATTAAAGTACCATTCTGTTATTATTTTCATCCCGCCCACACCATTTTCATCACAAGCGCTGAGTCTTTCCGGTTTTTTTTGATACGACCTTTGTTGCCCTTTGCTTTCTCCCCTGCTATTTCCATCAACTCGGCGATGCATTCCGGTCTGGCGTTATTGATGGATTTGCTTTGAGTTCGTCTTCACCTCATTTACTGGCAAACCTGCTTTCTTACCTCGGTCGCAGTAAATCCGCGCCATTTTCAACCATGGCGACAAGGTAAGCGAAGCTTCAAATGAATATTTGGCTGGACAAACTTTCTGACATGTCATGTGACTTTATAGGCTAGACCGACTTACCACGTGAGTATTTGTCTCATTTCGAACTCATTTGGTGTTTTGGATGACTCGCTGGTTGCGGCGCTGCCTCGGTTCCCTCTGAAGTTCGATGGTGTTGAAAGGTTGTCCCTGTCGTCCCGTTTTGCAACCTTCCTTATCTGGAATCAACGAAATGCGCACTTCGACACACAACTCCATCTGCTCAGCTCCCAGATGTCGCCATGCGCCTTTGTTCAATACTCAATATTTTTAATACTTGCGATATCCCTGGCACTAATCATCATGCAGGCTGTTGGAGTCGGGGGCCACACAACTTATCCGTAATACTGCTGCACAGCAACTTGCCGATATTCAAAAGCAACATCCGGAGGAGCTTTTCAACCTTTTCACCCGTGTTGTTCCATTTCTTAGATCACGATCATGGGATGCACGAACGGCTGCTGCCAAAGCGCTTGGAGGTATTGCCGAAAACGCAAAGAAATTCGATCCCAACGAAGATGATGAACCTGTTGACTCTGAAGCCAACGGACACAACACTAATGGCAACCATATCAAGGACGAGGACCTACTAGTAATCGAAGATCAGTTGCAGCTAGAGACTCTTGACGTCCAGTCGATCCTTAAGTGCGGCAAGCCACTACTGGGCAGCGCCGGAAAGGAATATGACTATCAATTTGTTGGCATGGACCCTGCCGAGCGACTCGCATATCAGAAAAAGAGTCTTACAGCTCGGCTTGGTCTAGGCGGAGAGTACATCGAAGAAGAACTCGTCACAGTCAAGGACATTGAAACACCTAAATATCCAATTTCGAATACGCCATCGAAGATTCAGACATCTCTACCTCGCCGTGGCAGCATAGCTTCACCTGCCACTCCGTCGGAAGTGAGCGCGCAAGCAACCGCGGGCGAAGCACTTTCAGCTAGACAACTCAATGCTCTGAAACGGAAAAACAAGCGCGATTTGAAGGAAAAGGCTAGCAAGGTCCGTGTGGTCGACTTCTCCGAGCGCAGGCAAAGCATAGTGCAAACACCCACTACAGCACAGCCGTATGCTATCAAAACCGAGGTGAAAGATGATGAATCTGAGAATGGAGTTGTTGATTACTTCTCGTTGGATCGACGAAATGGAGGCGATGACGACACCAAGCTTATTACCGAGTTCAAAGGCGAACCAGTTCCGGAGAAGTCAGCGTTCATGACTGACGATGAAGAAGCTGGCAACGAATGGCCCTTCGAGCGTCTGATGGATTTTCTCACCGTTGATCTGTTTGACCACGCATGGGAGACTCGTCACGGTGCCGCAATGGCCATTCGTGAAGTTATGAGGACCCATGGAGCGGGAGCTGGCAGATGTCGCGGCATGACGAAAGCACAGAATGATCTTCTCAACCGTCGCTGGCTCGAAGACCTTGCATGCCGGCTTTGCTGCGTATTCATGCTCGATCGATTTGGTGACTACAGCGCTGAAGGCGTCGTCGTCCCAGTTCGAGAGACGGCTGGCCAGGCTCTCGGTGCTGTGCTGCAATATCTTCCGGCTGCTTCAGTAAACGCCGTCTTTGATATTTTGCGTCGGCTCTGCACTCCAGACACATCTGACAAGGAGAGGGCGTGGCAGCCAATGCATGGAGGTATTCTCGGAATGAAGTATCTCGTGGCTGTTCGGAACGACCTTCTTCTTCAGGATTCTACTCTCTTGGATGAAGTCCTTGAATGTGTTATGATGTGTCTTGGCAACGAAGATGACGACGTGAGGGCAGGAAGTGCAGCGACTCTGATTCCGATTGCGAAAGAAATCGTTACTACACGAGCCGCGCGAATCGACAGGCTGCTTGTCATTGTTTGGGACTGTTTGTCTAATCTCAGCGATGACCTGAGTGTCAGCACTGGATCCGTTATGGACCTGCTCGCCAAGCTTTGCAGTTTCCCTGCTGTATTGGATGCGATGAAAGTCGCCGCTGAACAGGATCCCGAGAGGTCTTTCGCGCACTTGGTGCCACGTCTCTTCCCATTCTTACGACACACTCTTCCCGGTGTTCGATCTGCGGTCCTGAGAGCTCTCCTCACTTTCTTGAATATTGAAGGAGAAGCCTCGAAGGGCTGGGTCGATGGAAAGATACTGCGACTGATCTTCCAGAATCTCCTTGTTGAGCGTGTCGCGGATGTGTTACTCTTATCCAGACAAGTGTGGGATGGCCTCGTTACCACCCTCGTCGATCAAGGGGATGATGTTCTTGCGGAAGAGCTCTCCTCACACATTGGCCCGCTGTTCACCTTAACTACTAGTGCCATGAGTGTCGAACATCAACATATGCCAATGGATGCCAGCCTGTTTATCAAGCCGTCTGGTCAACCATATAGTCTTCCGGATAACAGCCATTCAAAGAAGGCCTCTCCGCCTCCTGGTGACCCCCCGAAGAAGCGTCAACGAAAGTCAAATCAGAAAGACAATGTGCCATCAACGGTCGATACTCCCCATGATGTCGATAACCTGATGCTTCGTGGTGATATGGCGGTTGTTGGGTTTGACACTATGATGCGATGTAGGATTGCTGCTGCGGAAGCCCTCGGTAGGGCCGCTGCATGTTGGCCGAAATCTGAACGAGAGAAGCTGTTCTCCTCGGAGATCTTGGGTGCTCTTCAATCACATAAGTCATCAACAAAACTCATCGCAGCTTTGATTTGCGAAGAGTATGGGAAACGATTGACTGTACCCGATGAGCTTGCTCAGACGTTAGCTCCAGCTCTGCAAGCTCTCGTCGACGGGCAACCTTCGACGTTCTATTCTGATCTGGTGTGCTACAGTAAGATTGTGCACGCAAAGTGCCAACTTCTCGTCAACACTTTTCGCGACTCTGGTCGTGTTCCAGCATCTCGACTTCCAACAATGCCAGCTCTCGTGCAGGGTGAAGAAAACGCTAACGACTTTGCGTTTTCTATTACCGATGCTGAGAAGATTGCCGGAGAAGACTACGACCGCCTTTTGAAATCGCTAACGCCATCTAATCGTGTGGCTTCGTCGGAAGTGCTCCCTATTGCACGAGCCGAAGCGCAAAACGCGATTGCTGAGGCCAACAAGGTGAAAGCTCTCCGAGATGTAAGGATCAAAGCCGTAGCGGCTTCAGCGGTGGTGGCGCTGAACAGCGTTCCCAAGAAGATGAACCAAACCATGAAAGGACTCATGGACAGTATCAAGCAGGAAGCAAATATCGATCTTCAAAAACGATCGGCAAAGGCGGTGGCAGTATTCGTCGACATTCTCGCGTCAACTGGAAGAACAACTCCAGTAGAGAAATGCGTGGCCAACCTCGTGAAGTTCTATTGCTCCGACACTGCCGAGACACCTGTGTATGCTTTGTATGCAGACGTCAAGGATGGTATCATCTCGTTGAACAAGGAAGAAGATGTTCAAGATCATCAAGTTGAAGACATCCGCGCGGCTCGCATTCAACGTAGAGGTTCCAAGGAGGCATTGGAGCAGCTTTGCGTGAGATTTGGCGTCCAGCTCTTTGATAAAGTGCCAATCCTCAAGGCACTTATTCAAGAGCCAATTCAGACGATGTTTGCATCCGAGACACCGGTGGAAGAAAGGGCGTTGGACGCCAGTCTGGGACAAGAAATTGTTGATGGCATGTCGACGCTACGAGCTCTGGCATCAAAAGTCGACTCTACGCTTCACCCTTTCATCCTGGATCTGCTTCCGTTAATTGCGAAGGCATTCAAATGCCCGCTCGCAGTTTTGCGCTATTCTGCCGCGAAGTGCTTTGCAAGCATATGCCGAACTATGACGGTCCAAGGTATGACAGTACTGGTGGATTCAATCATTCCTGCAATAAGCAATGCACTCGATGTCCACTGGCGACAAGGCGCTATTGAGTGTATATACCATCTGATCCACACAATGGAGGAAGACATTCTGCCGTATGTCATCTTCCTAATCGTTCCGGTGCTCGGACGTATGAGCGATGCCGACAACGACGTACGGCTTCTGGCAACGACTAGCTTCGCGACATTGATCAAACTTGTTCCTCTTGAAGCCGGTATTCCCGATCCTCCAGGTTTGCCGAAGGAAATGATTGAGGGTCGTGATCGGGAGCGACAGTTCATGGCGCAAATGCTCGACCCTAAGAAGGTGGAAGATTTCGAGATCCCTGTAGCGATCAAAGCCACTCTTCGACATTACCAGCAAGAAGGTGTCAACTGGCTTGCATTTCTCAACCGCTACAATCTTCACGGCATTCTCTGCGATGACATGGGTTTGGGAAAGACACTCCAGACCTTGTGCATGGTTGCTAGTGATCATCATATGCGGGCTGAACGTTTTGAGCAGACGCAGAACCCTGAAATGCGAAAGCTACCTTCTTTGGTTGTATGTCCTCCATCACTGTCTGGACATTGGGAGCAGGAGATTCGAACATACGCACCATTCCTGAGAGCCGTGGCTTACGTTGGCCCTTCGAACGAACGTGCCAAAATACGTTCGAAGCTGACAAGCGCCGATATTGTCATCACTTCCTACAACGTCTGCCTTACGGACAACGATGTGCTTGCTCCTCTCAATTGGAACTACTGCGTTCTCGATGAGGGCCACCAAATCAAGAACCCGAAGACAAAGACGACACAGGCGGTGAAGAAGATGAAGAGCAATCATCGGTTGATTCTCACCGGAACACCGATTCAAAACAATGTGGTCGAACTGTGGTCGCTATTCGACTTCCTGATGCCCGGCTTCTTGGGTGTCGAGAAAGTTTTCCAAGAACGATTTGCGAAGCCGATTCAAGCTTCGCGAAACGCAAAGGCAAATTCGAAAGAGCAAGCTACTGGAGCCGCAGCCATCGAAGCTTTACACAAGCAGGTGCTGCCATTCCTGTTGCGACGCATGAAAGAGCAAGTGTTGGACGACTTGCCACCGAAGATTATTCAGAACTACTACTGCGACCTATCGGAAGTCCAACGCGACCTCTTCGAAGCCTTCACCAAGAAACAGAGCCAGAAGCTCGTCACATCTGCAACAGACGGCAGCAAGGAAGGAAAGCAGCATATCTTCCAAGCGTTGCAATACCTGCGTAAACTCTGCAACTCGCCCGCTCTCGCCATCACTCCAAAGCATTCACAGTACGAAGCCGTCAAGCATGCGCTTGCCAAGAAAAATACATCTCTCGACGATCCAGTGCATGCACCCAAACTCGGTGCCTTGCGTGACCTCCTTGTAGACTGCGGCATCGGAGCGGCGGACACAGCACTAGACAACCCCGCAGAAGGCGAGTTCGTGAGCCAGCATCGGGCGCTGATCTTCTGCCAGATGAAAGAGATGATGGATATGGTGCAGAACAGCGTGTTCAAGCGGCTGCTGCCGTCGGTGCAGTACCTGCGGCTGGACGGCAGCGTAGAGGCGAGCCGGCGGCAGGACATCGTCAATCGCTTCAACTCCGACCCCAGCTACGACTGCCTGCTGCTCAGTACTAGTGTTGGCGGCCTTGGCCTTAACCTCACCGGCGCCGACACCGTCATCTTCATGGAGCACGACTGGAACCCCCAGAAGGACCTCCAGGCCATGGATCGCGCACACCGCATCGGCCAGAAGAAGGTCGTCAATGTCTATCGGATTGTGACCCGCGGCACGCTCGAGGAGAAAATCTTGAGGTAAGCTCTCCCTCGCCTTTGACATGCCATTCCCAGCAACTGACACCTCGCGCGCACAGTCTCCAACGCTTCAAAATCGACGTGGCGTCGACCGTGGTCAACCAGCAGAACGCAGGGCTGGGCACGATGGAGACCGACCAGCTGCTGGACCTGTTCAACTTCTCGTCGGCGCCGGCGGGCGACGTGGCGCCGATGGCAGCGGACGACACCGGCGGCGACGGCGTCGGCATCACCGAGAGTACGGCTGTCGACGCCACCGGCCAGCTGCGCGAGAAGGGCCGCCGCTCCGTGCTCGACGAGATTGGAGAGCTGTGGGACGAGCGCCAGTATGATGAGGAGTTTGACCTCACTAGCTTCCTCGAGACCATGAACAAGTGAGCTTTTTTCTTTGTGTTTTGGATGGCGATGGTTTCCAAAATGGATGAGCGTGGAGTGGGCAGGCTGGTCTGAGGCTGCGGATTACGGCGTTTGCTTCTCTGCGTGGCCTGCTTCGTCTCCGACGGATCGTGCATATAGAGGATGGAATCTCGCGGTGGTGCGGCAGTTTCTTTTCGAGTATCAGTTTCTTTTCTTTACGGCATTGGCGCTCCGGCGTGAGAAACGCTGACGCCGTGTACTTGTATACGTGTAAAATACTCTGGGTATCCGTCGTCACAAAGGGTCACAGCAATGCAAGAATATCACGATCATGCAATTTGAGATAGCAACGGGGTATGCAACTCGAATCCCATTTTGTGTCTGCGCGTAACTATGCTAAGCATCTCTGGCACTTGTGACAACCGACTTTACTTTATCGAGAGGAAAACTGGTGTGAAAATAGGAAAAGGGAGAAAAAATTAGAGACTCTGGCGCCGAGGGCGTTTTTTGGGCCAGAAAAAAAGCCTTATGGACACCGGTTCTCAGAATATCGCCCGAGCCAAACATCCATCCATCCATCCATCCATCGAATCCCATCACTCCTACAGGAGACAGACATACGTTGCCGCCTTGGAACCCGCAGTTGAAGCTGGAGAGGAAAAACGCGCACCCGTCCAAATGACCCGCCGAGAGGAGAAGATCGCTTCGAGGAAGGAGAACGAGGAGTGAACGGGCCGAGGGCGCGGACGCCGGCGGGCATCCTCTATGCGCCCAGGCTGGGGAACGCCGTCTGGTCGTCGACGTTCGGGCCGGAGGGACCACGACCACGCGATCCGCGATGGTCTCCTCTGCCGTCGCCGCCGCGGCCACGGCCTCCCCTTGGCGCGCCCTCCCCGCGCCCTCCCCTCGGCGCGCCGTCGCCGCGACCGCGCGGCGCAAAGCTGCCTCCACGAGCGTCGTCGCGCGCGCGTGGACGGCCACCCCGGCCGCCACGGCCGCCACGCCCGGCGTCCGTCTCGGGCGGCCGGTAGAACTGGCCCTCGAGGTCGACCTTGAGCTTATCCTTGGGAGCGCGCTCGCGGCGGGCCTTGGGGCCGGCGCCGGCAAAGAACGTCTCCTCGGCCTCGGCGCGCTTGAACTCCTTGCCCTCGAAGGCCTGCGTCGAGCCCTCGTTAGGCTTGCGCGCCGCCAGCCCGCCGCCCAGGTCCAGCTTCTTGCGCGCCTGCTCCGCCAGGTACGTCTCGTACGACACCTGCTTCGGGCCTTCGGGCTCGGCGTCATCACCCTCGCCGTCGGGCTTGGCTTCGCTGTCGTCCGCCGCGGCGCCTTCGTCGGCGGCGGGAGCTTCGCCGCCGCCCTCCTTCTCCTCTTCTTTGGCTATGGCGTCGCCTGCTTTCTCGTCGGCCAGCTCGGCTTCGCCGGTCTTCGCGCCCCAGAACTGCTCGGCCGACTTCTCGTGGTCGTTGCTGCGCCAATGGTTAGTGCGGATCCATAGCTGAGTCACGGTTCGTCGACTTACGTGATGCCGGTGCGGTTGGGATGGCGGTCGCTGCGAGGAGCTCCTCGGCCGCGCGAGCCACGACCGCGGCCGCGATGTTCGCCCCGAGGACGGTCGGCGCGGCCCTCCGCATCGGGTGGATGGCTGCGGTTCTGCGCGGATCCGGCACCGCGGTCGCGGAAGGCTTGAACGCAACGTGTCAGTAGATGTGCACTCCATCATGGCGTTGAGTCGTCCACAACACAGGCGCGTGGACTTCCGTGAGACGTACCTTGTTCGTTGCCCGGTGCTGCGTCGCCGGCTCCTCCTCGCGTGCCACCTCGTCCCCTGGCTGCTCCACGGCCGGCCGGTGCCTCGCCGCCTGCATTGCGCTTGCCAGATCGCGGGACGGGCTTGTCGAGTACCTTGGTGGGAGGCTCTGGTTCGCGATCGGGGTCGAGTTCAGGGTCGTTGCCTGGGTTGGTGAGGTCAGTGGTGGTCGAGATTGGAGGTGGTGCGTTGGTAAAACTCATACCTAACAGGTCAAAGGGGTTCTATTTGCATGGAAGCGTCAGCAAATCATCACTCGGAAGCCAAACACGAAGCAAATATCGCACCTTAGAAACGATGCCAGCCATGGTGGCAGACGTCGGTGAGCGCACGCGGCGCTGAAGACGATTGGGGACTCAATCCGCGGTAAGGAAGCAGGACAACCGAGAGTCGATCCTATGGATGTAGGATTCCGACTCTCGCAGGGAGCAAGGATGGGATATGGATATGGATGTGGCTCGAAGATAATGGAGATGGAGAATGGGCGATGGGAGTCGGATGGGCTCACGAGAGCTATGCAGCCATTAAGGGAAAAGTCGTGTGTGTGTGTGTGCGAGCGGGTTTGGTTGATTTGCGTGCCGTCTTTGTGCGGTGACTAAGCACCAGGCGGTCACTTTAGTTAGTTAAGTTACGCACTAACTACCCACTGCTCTTATCCAATACCACAACCAGCCTGACTTTCACCGTCTTTGCACTCGTCTCATGGCTTGTCACGGCTCTGAAAGAGGTATTTCTAGGCCCATGAGCTGTTGCTACACTTCTCTTAACCTAGATTGATGAACAAACACGGTCAGACGCCAAAAATGTTGAGCACAATCCATCGAACCGGTACATATGGCGTGTCCTTCGCCGAGTACCTTGGCTCCAGCAAGTACATCCAGGTACAATCCAAGCACATCAACCTTACTTGCAGTGCTATTACTTGCAGCTCTGGAGGCGAGATGCATCATGAGATTCGCTGTTCTGATCTAATGATTTAAATGCAGTCAATGCCATTCTCAACCTTTCTCTTTCCGTGGATTACCGGCCCGCTCTTCTCCATTTCAACTCGAATGCAATCAAACGCTAGCTTTGACAGTATTATGATAGAATCTGCTCTGTACAACTTCCGGCTTTGTACTATAGCGCCATGATGCCCATACATTCCCCGTTCCATCTTTTTGGAGTCCTTGCCTCGAATCAATCCCAGACCCAGGATATCATTCCCGTGGACAATCCCATTGTTTCTTGTCTCTGCGCCCCCTCCGTCCGCCCATCCCGATCATGTCGCTTTCATAAAGTCATCATTTCGAGCAAACGCCAAGAAGCCGATTGAGCCTCTCTCGACGAGCCATTTGCTGCCAATCATATTCCGTGACGCCCGCTTAAAATTTACCTTTTTGGTATTTAAAATTTCATCAAGTTGACGCTGCTGCAATAATCAAAAGCCGAATTGTGGTATCATCGAGAAGCATCGAAGGAGAACTGCGTGGGAAAGTGCATGCTAGCCGACAGTCCGAACGGATCGGCATCGAGCATGGGATCGTACGGATCGAAGTTGTTGTTCATACCGTTGATCATGGCACCGTTCCCGTCAGGACCTTGAATCGGTGTCGATTGAGGTTGCAACTGGGTGTTCGGACCCTGCGTCTGCACTTGCGGAGGGACGGACATGCCATGCGGAGGCATCGCAGCGCTGAAGGGTGGTTGATAGGGGCCAGCCGACGCTTCACTGGCTTCTTGGTCTTCGATCATGTCTGCTTGAGCGTCGTACTCCTGGTCTGTACTAACGAGGTCAATCTAGGACGAACAGAGCTCTATGTCATATAATGGCCTAAGCCAAGGGGACAACTTGCCGAGTTGATCGTAATGATTCTGAAACGGTGACGGGTAGTAGTTGGGACCACCCGCACTGCTTGCAGACATTGCGCTTCCTGCACCACTGCCAACAGTCGAAGCACTTGATGCTGCGCTTGATCCTGGGTAAGATGTTACGAGGGTGGGTGGCTGAGGGGCATTGAACTGATGTCTTAGTGGCGGCTGTGGTCGCAACTGCGGGTTTTGCTGGCCTGCCGGCCCAAATGATGGTGAAATGGTCGCACTTTGCGCTATGAAATTGGGTGATTTGGCCGTCGATAATGCAGGTGAAGAGAGATGTGAAGCGCCTGTAGCTTGAACTTGTGGCGACTGGTTTGGCATCAAAGGACCGGCATGGCCAAGTCCATCTGCCTTCACAGGCAGTGACCTTCGACTCTGCGGAAACTTGGGGATGGCGTATCTTTGAATCGGTTGGGTGGTTGGCGCTGAAGGCGGACCGCGCGTAGGTCCAAGACTGGGACTACCGGTCTTCGCGTGTAACTCGGCTTGCACGTCGATGCCTGTTGCAATGCGTTAGTATTAGTAGTGGAACAGAAAGGCGAACTCACCTTTTTCCAGCAGGATTCTCTCCAGAAGGGAGTTCTTGTATCTGAGCATCAGACACTCGTCGGCAGCGCTGCGGTGGCTTTGTTGTAGGTTCTGCAGAGTCTCTTCATGGAGCTTGATGGTTTGCTCCAGCTGCTTGATGTATTCGGTTCTGCGCTCTCGGAAGGCAGCTTGCGCTTGTCTGTTGCGCTGCTTGCGTTCCTCCGAAGTCGCGTAGATCTTTTGGCGATTACTCGTCAGCACGGGTGAAACAGACATCTGGAAGGAATTTTGGGGTGGGAATATTTTTGCGAATGAGAGGAAATTTGCTCACAGGTTTACGTCCTCCCTTGCGCTTCTGCTGCTGCGGCTGTCCTTGAGCCTCTACTTCGGCACCATGGTCAGGCTCGGCGTCGCGGTCGTGGTCCCCCTCGGGCGTGGAGGTGGCCGACGTGGAGGAGCGATCCAGGACGGCATCATCTTCGAGTTTGCCCAGCTGGAGGGCCTGGTTATCATGTTTGGCGGCGATATCTCCCATCTGCAGGTACCCACCCCCCTCTGCGGCCCTCTTTCTGCAAGAGGAGGCCACAGAGACGCGGGTTCGGTGGGTTAGGAGGTCGGATTTGGGAGCGGATGGGCTGGGTTGGTCGACGAGCAGCGGGCACGCGGTCCCGGTAAGCTGGGAACGATTAGATCAAGGCGTTTGCAAAGCGCTTCTGATAATGGAAACGATAACGACGGAGAGCTGGCAGGAAGGTGGCAGGGCGAACCAGACCGGCAGGCAAAAAGCGTTGGGTAATGGAAATGGGCGAAGAGTAAGGTGAGCGAGGGCGCGGGCAGCAGCGTTATGGTAATTGATTTGGAAACCACGGGTTGGACTTTTTCTGGGCTGCGAGCACGCGCACGGCTTTGCAGAGGGCAGTGGACGTGGAAGGGAATGTGGGGTTTTCTGCGCAGCCAGTCAAGTAATGATGGTCCGAAGCTGAGATTCTGGAGGGAAAATATCGAGCGGACGGGCCTTTTGACCTGACCTTGCAATGGGCGGTGCTCGTTCGAGTTTGCGGGCTGGATTGGCGGGGGGCGTCCAGGGGGGAGGAGTGCAGGACTCTGAGAACGAGGGCGAGGATTCGAAGGACCGGCACCTGCCGAACGGCATGGCGTGGCATGGGTGAATGACATGGCTTCGCCTGCTGGTGAAAATTTTCACTCTCTGGCCAGGAAGCAGACACGCGAGTGGTTCCAGCGAAGCGCGTTGCCCTGTAGCTTCGACCTTCCTATTCGGCTGGCTGGATGAGATTCCCCGTGTCGGTCTAGCACGGCTGATCGATGATCAGGCGGGTGCGCCGGCTGCTGCTAATGGCGCCCGGCCGCTCATGAGGTTCTCCGTGGAGCAGACAAGCGACGTGACAGGCCCAGCCAACGCTGAAACACACGACCCATGATACCAGTAGACACTGTGCAAAATGGGATTGTCGAGCCTCAATATATATTCGGTACTCGGTTTGTGATTGTGCCTCTCGCCTTCTCATCAAACGGCAAACTGTCGCAACCCAACCCAGCCCTCGGCCACTCATCCGACCGTGTTGCATTTTGAGTGCCAGCTCTGACCATTTCCCCGCGGAGCCTCCCGACTTCGTCATTCGTCATTGAACTCCTCCGTATGACCACATCCTGTATGCGACAGAGTAGACGGTGCGGAAAGCCTACCGCTCCATTCGGAGCCCGTCGCGCACTCCCTTCACTACCGTCGCTGCTGACTACTACGTTATGTACACCGTCGGCAGCAGACATGTACTTCCGAGGCGCGCCTCTCAGTCCTAAACGGGGGTGGAGCTCGGGAATTTGTCAAATACCATGAAACATCACGGACGACAGGCAATGGCATGATCTTCTTGGCTGAAGAGTCGAAACGTAAGGCAGCATACCACAGTCCAGGCCCTTGGAGGCGTGATCGATTTCCGTTCCAAGCTCTTCATCTCTTCCAACCATCCTAAGGCCCGGAATTTACTTCGACGCACAGTCGACCGCAATCGAAAGTACCCAAAGTTCCGACATATCAGTAATCTAGAGAATGAATGCAGTCCAGCATCAATTGGATGTGAATTCGGCAACATAAGGTATGTAAGTTAGTCGAGTGAGCATATTCCGTCCAGTCAGTCTTGGCGAACGACGTACTTTTTGGTTAGGAGCAACGTATCTGCATTTGCCGTAACCAATTCAAAGCTAGTAAGATAGCTTTGATATTTACACTAGAAACTATCCAGTATAGTAGACCTCAAAACGTCCAGTATCTTGTAGGTTTATGATCTGGAAGGTGTGATTCTACGAGCTCTACTCCGTACCAACTCAAAGCCTCAGTGGCAATTCTCGCTCTTTCTTTACAGTTCATCAAACTGTACTTTCCTTGGTCATAATATACGGTCCCACTGGTCTCCCTTTCTCGTTCTATGCCATTGTTTGGACCAGGCGGCAGATGGACGTAGAATGTCTGTACAGCAACAACCACCACTCCTTCAATCGATATGCAACCGCTCGGATACCGCCTCAATGGCCTTCTCTGCGCTATCTGTAGGCGCCTACGAGATCACAAAATCTGCGCGACATTGTCGCATTAACAGCACGATACAGAGTCATCCATTTTCCTGTACCGACGGGCTTGGAAAACCACGCACAAGCACCGCGAAAGCCGGCAACACTGGTAGAATCATAGAAAAACGTTTCTGGAAATGCGAGATAGCTGAGTCCGCATAGTTTTGGCACTACCTACACTAGGAAAATCTCCAACATCCCATGGCGTGCGAACATCGGAAGACATTCGAAAACCTCTCCCTCCGGTCCCTCCGGTCAACCCAGCCATTCACGCGCCAACGATGGAATTAAAAGATACAACAAACCGTGCTCCACCACCTTGGTCGACATCTAACATTCCACCATGGTCCACAGCTACCCGTCCACTCTCTGATATTCGCGAGCTGACAGAACCGAGCTTGGTTGACATATGCAGTAGAGAACATAACCTACAGAGGAAGTCGTCCTTAAGCATACAGGGTTCCGTAATGAGGAGCAGCTCTCTGAAAAAGCAAGCGCCTCTACATCGAAGTGGCTCTTTGAGTAGGAAAGGTTCATTACGAGGAATTGACAAAAGCACCATTAAGCCCGTCATTGTACAGTGTGCCGAGCTTGAAGCAAATGAGCACAAAATCACCGTATCTCCAGGAGAGCAAACAGATGGTGCCAGCGCATATAGCTTGCCATTGGAAAATGTTCCTCCAAGATCATCTTCACAGTTGCAATGCAACCCTAGCTTTTCACAACCCAGAGATGTACCGATGCCACCACCTCCACCTCGAGGTCTTGGCTACACGATACCAAATCGAGGACGTTCACGATCTCCAGTGAAAGTGGCCGTTGATCGATTAAATTCTGAATTCCTGGACACGCCGCGGAGAATCCCGTCTCAAACGTATAACAGAACTGATCAAGGGCCAAATCTGGACATCATAGAGTTCCCATGTCATCGCCATCCTCGGGTATCAGCAGAACTTCAGGTTGCAGCTGGTCTTTTTGTTGGCGGTAGCAGCATCGAAGGCTATGTTCGCGTCACTATCGAGGATATTGAGCGCATACGACGCAGGAGAGAGCTTGCAATAGCAAGAATATCTATTGACCTTCTAGGAGTTGAAGAATTGTCAAGCAGCAAACGCTTCGTCTTTCTCAACCTCGCAACCGAACTTCTCGATTCTGATAATCCTCCACCGCATAACATGGTAGACTCTCTGAAGCAAATGTCACCGATTGATCCCTTTTGGGCTCTCGTACCTTCGACATCCACTTTGTCATTTATTCTCAGCCTCCCACTTGATGTTGGACCTCCACCATTCAGTACAAAGCATGCACGTATACGGTATGTACTGGCTGCAACGATGCTCATCCGCGACCAAGGAAAGCAATACCTCGTAAGGTCTTCACAAGACATTTCGGTTATTTCAGTCTATGACCCGGAGAAGGCACTCATGTCTCTTCCTAGTCCTCTTACAGCTTCAGATGAATACATACGTCATTCGGCAACCGGCGTGGAAACAATTAAAGTCACAGCTGGTTTACATCGCCAAGTCTGGGTCAGCGGTACGAGCATATTCGCGGACGTTCACGTTGCAAATAGCAGCAAAAAGTTCATCAAGCGCCTGGAGCTGCAACTCGAGAGAGACATCCTGTTCTACAAGCATTCGGCCGCATCAACACTTGAGAAGTCAGCCAGTCAAGCTCGCATCTTCGACAGCAACGAGCGAGCGATCTTGGCCAAAGCAACGCTCAAGCAGGGCCACTTTGGCTGGAACGGCGTACCAGCCTATTCCTCCGACCTTCGAACCTGCGACATGGAACTCCCTCGCGGCCACGCCACCGTCCGATGCGGCAAGTTCTTCGAAGTGCGCTACTTCCTGAACGTGGTGGCCAGCACCGCGCACAGCAAGCTGGTGGCCGTGCAGCTGCCGCTCGTGCTGATCCACATGAACTCGCTAGACGTGGTGCCGAACTCGGTAGCACAGGTGGCCGCCGCCATCGCCGCGAAGCGCGCCCACCCCAGCGGCCCGCCGTCCGCGCACCGCACCTCGCACGAAGACGCGGCACGCCCGCCGGGCCCCATCGCCAGCGCACCTCCCTCGCCACGGCTCTCTCGCCGCCCCAGCTCGCACGCTAGCCTACAAGGGCGGGCCTTCGCCGCGCCGCGCGCACCAAGCCTCACCCGCGCAGGCAGCTCCGCGGCGCAGCTGGCGGCGCCGCCCCGCCTACCACCCGACGCGTCGCCGCGCCGCCTGCAGTACTCGCCGGCGCGCCGCAACGTGCGGCCGGCGACGCCGCCGCGGCTCGCGCTCGCCGGCTTGCGCGCGTTCCGCACCCCGCCGTCCAACCGCCGCGCCCGCCTGCTGCGCGACGACGACGCCGACGGCGCGGTGGCGGCGCTGCGCGCGCGCCTGCGGCGTGTGCCCTCCGCCGCGGAGGGGGCCGCTCTGCCGGCGCCGCCAACGGTGCCGCGCACGCCGCGCTCCGCCGTGCGTAGGAATGCATCGCGCGGGCGGGCGGGCAGCGCCGGGCGTGAGCCGCCGGCGGGGAGTAGGCCCGCCGGGTGGCAGTGGCAGGGCCCGTTTCGGAAGATGAGGAGTGCGGAGCTGTGGAAGGGGGTTACGGGTGGCGGTGGTGCGTGGTTGGCGGAGCGCGGCCACGAGAGGGATGGCGAGCACGAGGACAGGCAGACGGCTGCGGAGAACTGGATATGACTGTGGCTGACTGCCGTTGGGGAATTTTCACGGGCTTTGGGTGGGAGACGGACGGCGATGTTGGAGTATTCGCCTGGCCATTGGGTGGCTCGTCACCGGTTAAGGTCTACGCTCGTCGTGGACGGTGCTGTTGGATTTTTGATTCGACTGTCCATTGCTTCAATCTAGCGATGCACGTCTTAGAGTAGGCAGAAGATATTAAAAGAGCAAAGAGACGAGTTCCCGATGTCTACGGGATCCTTCATCCTACTGAGAAATGTGCACTAAACGATCAACCCAACAATCTGGCCAGCAATCTATAACGGTGAATGTACAAATTTAACATTCGATTGCAATGCCGATCACATATGGAGATTGTAAATGCTAGCTACACCCACGTCTTCCGGATTCACGGAAGCAGCACACACTACGTAGAACAGCGGTAGGAAAGGCAGGGCACTCCAGGTGGTTCAGATTTCTCCAGACTGCAAGGTACCACCCGTCTCCACGGTAGCTGAGCAGAGGAAACGTGTATCCGACCGTGCATGACGAACTACTGTACCTCCTCTCCACGGACGTTCCCCACAGGGCTCTGCTGTCAAGCCCTGGCCCGAGTAACTAGCACCCGAGGATACTCTAGTGCGCCATATGGAAAGGACTTTTCTCACCGTGCGTTACCGATGGCCTAAACTTGACCGGCCTTCATTAGCCTCGAGAGAAAAAGCCGGGGAAGCGAGACGGCACTCATCTACGCATTCCGTAACCACACGAGCATGAGACAATTTCTCCGCGAGTGTGAAAAGCCAAAATGGTGGACGGATAAAGATTTGCGGGCCACCGACGTCGTTGCACGTTCGTACGGTGCCACAGGGAAAAACGCTGCAAAGAAGTCGAAAAGTCAAACTCAAAGTGGAAGGCTGATAATGCAATGATGCCTGTCGGCTTCCAGAAACTCGTTTGCAGCTAAATGGCACGTAGTGGAGCCAGTATTGCATAGAGTCGAACACACTAGGCAGGTATGCTGGGATCGGAAGAGCAGTCGACTGCGAGCGGAGCAAAGACCGCGTGTAGACCAACAGCCGAGACGACTTCAAGCAAGAGCGTCAGCAAAGGATGGCAAAAACCGAGGCGCTCGGAGTAAGGTTGCATTCCATTGATGACGGCTCCGGAGAACTATGGCCAGTGGGTGGCAGTGGCAGTGGTGGTGGTGGCAGTGGCGGTGACAGACGCGCGCGAGTGGTTGCGCGGGCTTTGGGCTGGTTTGTGGGTTGCTTTTGCAACTCCACCAATTCCAGGCGGCTTGTTTATCGATTGGCCCGTCCAAAGTGGGTTCGGACGGCCTTGAGCGTCTTTGTTCGTCCTGCTAATAATTTACCCTGCATGCTCCGTATTTGTGCATTCTGCGTCAATTATTTTGGCTTTTGGGTTGCGTAGGCAAAGGGGCTGGCCGAAGGGATGGAAAGTGTTTTTCAACGCCCCTTGCCACTGTCGTCCGTCACCTTCGTCCATCGCACTTCCCTGTTTTGCGGCCGAGCGCAGCGCATTGGAGAATTGCTGATCTCGCGCATCTTCTGACAAGTGACGTGCGGGCGCGTGGTCACAGACGACACGGCGTAGCAGCTGGTGATCCCTTCCTTATCCCTTATCGGTCGCTACCACCTGGCGGGGTACGTCCAGACCCGACACCACCTGCAAGCAAGAAAGCAACAAAAGCCCGCTCAACCACCGGCTATTCTCGTCATCCTAGGTCCTTGGACGCTTCTCTCCTCTTGCACTCGAGCTCAATGCAATCTACCCAGCATATACCGCCTTGAAAGCACACCATCTCAACCGCTCTTGCTTCTTCTTGCCCCTCTAGGGTGCGTCCCCCATGTCTCAGTGCTCGGCCCATTGCACGCCATCGCGTTGCTGACTTTCACACTTCAGATCTCCCCACTTGCCGTCCAATTCACCGAACCATCCTCAGCTGGCTCCGACACTGCCTTGTAGCTTGTTCCTGGCAGTCTCAATCTACAGATAATCAAGCTGGATCCCGTGTATTGACCACACGGCCTCCCGCTTCCACGCTCTTTCAGCTGTTGTTCTACCCCTTCGTCCGCGTGCTTGGAGAGTCACGCGGTACCAAGCAAAGATAAGTCTTGCACCATGAGCGTGCAGGAAGAAGTGCCGGCGTCGATTGATGCCGTAGTACACACTCCTATCGACGATGTCTCTCCTGAGCCCTTGTCACCTCAAGCCGATGGCATCCAAGAGTCCAACGGCAAGCGCAGACGCAGGCGCATGCTACTCGGTTTGCACAGGATAGCTTCCACAGGATCATTGTCGAGGATGAGTGGAGCATCACCTTCATCTAGTTATCGCAGCGGTGCCCGTGGAACTCTGTCGTGTATTTCTTTGGCTTCTTCTGGATCGGGCTATCCGCTGCACCATACCACGTCTTACGAGTCCGAATTCGGTGCTCAGTTCTCAACCGCTCCTACGTCCGTCTCTGGAACGCCAGGCCCAGCAACGCCACGTATTGCGAGATCGCGTTCCAACACTCTTGGTAAGGACACTTCAGCTTCTGTTGCCCTGCCACACGATGTGCGACAAACTGCACCAACAGCACCCATGGGTCAATGCATCTCCGAAATCGAAGAAGATTACTTCTCAAAGGAAGCACGGCTGGTGAAGAAGCCACCGGTCCAGCGAAGGAAAGACTTTAATTTCTGGAGAGACCTCCCGGGAGAACTGCGCATGGAGGTGTTAAGCTACCTCCGACCAAAGGAGCTTGTGCGCTGCTCAACCGTCAGCAAAGCATGGTATCACATGTGTTTCGATGGCCAACTATGGAGTAGTTTGGACACTTCGGAATTCTACAGAGACATCACCGCGGACGCCCTCATCAGAATCATTGCAACCGCCGGACCATTTGTGCGAGATCTCAATCTCAGGGGCTGCGTGCAACTCCGTGAGATGTGGGCCTACCAAGGATTTGCCGATGTCTGCAGGAACCTCGAGAATATTTCAATCGAGGGATGCCTCATTGATCGTGCTTCGATTCATTGCTTCTTGCTCGCCAACAGTCGCCTCGTTCACATCAATCTATCTGGACTACCAACGGCGACAAACCAAGCTATGCGCATCATTGGAACACGCTGCCCGAAGGTTGAGCATCTGAACGTGACGTGGTGCAACAACATCGACACCAAAGGAATTCGCTATGTTGTCGAAGGCTGTCCCAATCTCAAAGATTTAAGAGTTGGTGAAGTCCGAGGTTGGGATGACATTGAAGTGATGAGAATGCTATTCGAACGCAACACACTTGAACGACTTATCCTCACAAACTGCGAAAGTCTCACCGATGAAGCTTTCACCGCGCTCATCGAGGGCGTGGACAACGAATACGACTACCTCACTGGTCGTGCAATTGTACCACCACGGCGACTTAGACACCTCGATCTCACCTGCTGCCGCGGCCTCACGGACTCCGCCATCATGAAGCTCGCCCACAACGCACCATTCCTCGAAGGTCTTCAGCTATCCAAATGCCACGCCTTAACCGACGACTCTCTAGCGGAGCTGCTCCCAACCCTGCCCATGCTTACGCACCTCGACCTGGAGGAGCTCGTCGAACTCACCAACGCCTCGCTCCAATCCCTCGCCTCGTCTCCCTGCACAAAGTACCTCCGCCACCTCAGCATCTCGTACTGCGAGAACCTCGGCGACACCGGCATGCTGCCAGTGCTGAAAGCGTGCACCAACCTGCGCAGCCTAGACATGGACAACACGCGGATCTCCGACCTCGTGCTCACCGAACTCGCCGCGTCCGTCCGCGCGCGCAACCGCGCCTCAGGCCTGAGCGTGTGTGCGCGGCAGCGGCCAGGGGTGGGTCTGCGGGTGGTGGCGTACGACTGCGCGAACGTGACGTGGACGGGGGTGCGGGAGGTGCTGTCGCGCAACGCGGAGGCGACGCGGCGCGCCGCCGCGCCGCCGCTCTACCCGCCCGAGATCGTCGCCCTCAAGTGCTTCTACAACTGGCAGCCCACCGTCGAGGAGCACACCAAGCGCGTGCTGCGCGGCGACTTTGCGGCTGCCGCGCGCCTCGAGCGCCGCTGGGCCGAGTGGATGATGCTCAATGAGGAGGCGGGTGTGGGCGGTGCGGGCGGGAGGCGCAGGAGGCGGAGGGCCCGCGAGGCCCAGCTGCTCCATGCGGATGAGAGCGAGGATGTTGCGGCTGTTGGTGGCGTGCGCCGGCGCAGGGCTAGGACTGGCCCGTCGAGCTGCGTCGTTATGTAGCGAGCTTCCGAACGCACGTTACGTTTGGTGAGTTCGCTTTGGTTGGGATGGGAGGGATGGATTGAGGTTTGATTTGGTTCGGGTTGATGAGGCTAGGGTTTGGCTTTGGGTGGATCTTGCATAGCGATGGGCTCGGGCTACCTTTCAACGTCTCTTTTTGTTTCTTGTCTTGGAGTTTGGGCGCGCCTGGGAGACGCTGAGAGATCTTCTCTACACTCCTTTTCCACGGCTTCAAGGGTTGCATGAGCTGTGCTAGGTGGTGTTTTCATAAGTCCTTGCAGATGGCATAATATGGGATACGTGCTACCGACGAGATGCTAGATAGATTGCATTCAAGCTTAAGGTGCGAGTCTGATGCTTGGAGCACGTGATTTGATATTGAATTTCAAGACTTCTGATATCAATGAGAAGAAATTTTGAACCCTTATACTATGCGAATAAGATTGCATTGTCAGCTCCACTGAGCAGCACTTGACGGGGTCGACTAGAGAAGTTTGCCCATATTAAATCCTTTCCAATCGAGAACTGTCATCTAACACACTCCCTCCATCGCCAGAGACACGCCGAGACGAGAAAAACCATGGTTACTTTGAATTGAAGCCGCATAGACTATGTGAATACATCGAATATCATTTCATTATCAGCCGTTTAATGTTGCTATTCCAGAAGATTGGTGCGTGTGCGGTCCTATGTTGGTGCTTGTCGTTATGTGCTCGCAGTTTTTGTCATATTCAATCATCCCTCTACTATTTCTCCCAGGCTTTTAATGGCGTGACAGCGGATGTGCTCCACCCAGGCCCGATAGATAGCCAGTAAGTTGTGCCAGGTTGATATCTTTGGCGTCCCGCATATCATACGAGGACACATCCTCAATCGACGCCAGGCTTTCAGGCTAGCACTATGATCTCTTCTCGAAAATCATTCATAGCCATTGCTTCCCCGTCCATAACGCCGTGCAAGTAGCATGGACCGACAAGGGTATACTCCTCGTTGCCGTAAGGACGAATAACATGCGGCACTCGGCTTCCAAGGAAGATACAGATTCTATCGCCGGGCTGAGTGGTGACACGCACCGATCCTAGCCGACCATTGACAGTTGAGCAGAGTAGCTTGCCTTTAGCGGAATTCTCGAGACAACGATGTATGTGCCAGAGCTTGGCGCGTACATGTAGCCCGATCAACTGGTCGGAATTAGTCTCAACATAATTGGTAGTCGTTAGTTCGAGCAGATCAAAGAACTCGAGGAGCTTATCCCCAAGCTCTGGAGTAGCCCTCTTGCCCGTTTCGTGGGAGTCCCACAGAATTGTGCGCCACAACTCCGTCCACCTCAAATTGGATCTGATATCTTCGGGAGCACAATCGCCAAAAGCGATTCTCTTGCATTCCTCTATCCATTCTCGCAACTGCTGTCGAATATTGTCCCACACGTTCAAAGAAGCCTCCGATCGCGTCTGCGTCCCTGCTTCGGTTAACTCTTCCATCCAATCAGCCTTATATTGCAGAGTTGCAAGGCTGAGGATCTTGTCAACAACGATTCCAGCAATTTGAAGATTCCTATCACCTTTGGTACTCGCATATACTCTCGAGGCGCCGCTGGCTGCGTAACCGTCTGTCAATACATATGTGCCAGAAAGGGCCTCAGATCTGCGAGGTTTGGCACCCAGGATACCATGGATCACATTTGACTCCGAAGGCCAATCGAAGAAGCCGAGTGAATTCTGTTTCACAATCCAGACAGCGAACTTCCTGAACACGTCTGCTGCAGAAGCCCTATAATCTGGACGAAGATTAGGCTCTTGAGAATCGATATCTTCCACGAGGCCTAGTAAGGCGTTTATATGGTCCCTTGGATCGGTACACTTAAAGTCCAAACATACGTATACTGCCATCTCAAGCGTAGGCTTGACAACCCGGTAGAGCGAAATTAAATAGGCGTTTTTAGATCCAGTAGCGGCCCTAGAGTCTTGCCGAAGGAAGGCAGCCAAACTGTGGCCTCCGCAATTGTTCAGCCACGGGATGAGATCCCCCAGTTCACTTCAAAGAGCGCTCTCGTCACTACATGTCACAATTGGGTTCCTGGATATCACAGCCTCTTGGATTACCCACTTGCGCTGAAACAAGGGCCTGCGGAAAAGAGCCATAAGTGTATTCCCGATTTGAATGTCCAGAAAGATTTTCATTTTATCTAGATCAAGCTCGCCCTTGAATCGCCGTATAACATTAATAACAGTCATGTTAGTGGATAGTTCAGGATGAATCAAACATCTCCCAATTGAAGAAAGGGTTTGGGACCTTTTTTTGGAGGGCATGAAGCGACTCGGCCCATCCTGAAGTATCGATCGTCTCTTCACCGAGCCATATCACCGTTATGCTAGCGCATCTGTAGATGTCTCTCATCATCTGTACTTGCTGTTCGCGTTCCACGTCATCGTTTTGATTTATGCCTTCATCTTCGTGGGTCCAGAGAAGTGTCCGGTAAGAAATGGAGAAACTTACATATTGCATCAATCCAGAGGACTTGGGGGTTTATTTTGTCGCGAAGGTGAAGCAAAGCGATATGGAGATTCTTTGTCACCTCGATTACACCTTCTCCGCAGTGAATCGCGATAGGATCCGATTGGTTTCCCCAGACATAAGAGAGGGCATCGTACATAGGGTACTCGTCGTCTGTGGGAGATGATGGCAATGAAATAGTGCTCAATTCACAAGAAATGTGTTCATCTTTACGACCAGGCTGAAGCTTGAGGAGTCGGATTTCGCAAGGGTTTGTTAATGGTGGGATTGATATTTAGGCAAGGTAACTAGATCCATCGAATACGCTGGTGCGTTAGGTACTCAAAAGACGCATAGGCTGGATCGGATTTTAGAGACCTCATGAAAAGAACGATGTGAAAGCAGATATAACAAGCTATGGCGATCCGGATGGTTATGCCATGTTTGCAAAAGGCATTCAGCGGATGGAGCGGGAAGTGCAAGAAGGCTTGGGACTAACTAACCCCCATCCCGACTAGGCGAAATGCCCCACGTCTCGAACAAAATCCGTGGTACCTCGAACGTTCAACAGCACTGCTTCCAGGGTTGTTAACGATATAACCGATACAAATGATACGATTATCGTATTTCTATCGTATTTTATCGTATTCATCGTTTATTATCGTTTATTATCGTTTTTACGTAAGCGATAATTATCCACTCTCGATTAACGTATTTCACATGCGAGCGACGCACACAAGCGAGCGACGCACCCGTTTTCCCACCAAAAATCACAAATTTGAAACCGCAACATCTCCACAACAAGTGCACGAAGAAATCCCAAAC